>Ga0075120_10000192_pt1 | contig 49206 bp, 36 predicted proteins | sample AntAceMetag02UKL_FD_69792 | JGI IMG/M metagenome (GOLD analysis project Ga0075120, IMG submission 69792) | Saline lake microbial communities from Ace Lake, Antarctica - Antarctic Ace Lake Metagenome 02UKL | ecosystem: Environmental > Aquatic > Non-marine Saline and Alkaline > Saline | place...
CAGGATTTATCCGCCCGTGATTGAGTCAATTGGACTGGGCGGATAAATCCTGCCCCTACATTCACATGTATCAAATGATAATCCTTATAGTCATGCGAACTTATTTGTTAGCACTGCTATATGTGTTTTATATTAACGAGGTAAAAAATTTCAAGAAATATTATAATAAACATTTATTCATTTCGGACATAAAAAAGGCGGAGAGAATTCTCCGCCAATATATAAATTTAACTGTAGTTACAATTACTTCAGCATGATCACGCTTCTGGCAATATTTACTCCATCGGCTTCAAGACGGTAGAAATACGGACCGGAAGCTACAACACTGCCATTACTGCTGGTTCCATCCCAGGTAACAGTATGTTTTCCTGCAATAAGGCGTTTGTTCACAAGTTGATTTACCCTGCGTCCCAGGATATCATAAATAATCAATTTAACTGCTGCACCCTGTCCAACGGTAAAGCTGATCTTGGTTGAAGGATTAAACGGGTTTGGATAGGCTGATTCAAGCTCCCAGTGACGAGCGACAGCTGAATTGTCATCGCCGACACTATTACCAAAATCATCAATAACTCGCTGCGAATAGATATTGTAAAGGAATTCCTTACCGGTACTCCTCAAATCTTCCCACGCAGCGATAAATCCACCGTGTGCATCTCCGATCATGGTAAGGTTAATCTGTTGATGATATGCGTCGCAGAGAAGCAATCCGTTCTCAGTCTCATACATAGCATCCACGGGATTACCCTCCTCATCCAGATGGGTGTAACGCAGGTTGACATGGAAATCTCCTGTTCCGTCTTCCCAGATGATATAAGTATCCTGATCAGTTCCAACAACAAGCCTTGGGTTGTTCTGATCATGATCAGTTATACTAACGACAACTCCTGAGTCAGGCTCAAGCAATGGATTACCATCCCAGTCAAATCTTTGCGCATAAATATCAGGATCAGTTGCATCACGTGAATCCTGCCATGAGAGCCAGAAGGAGTTTGGATCGTTGGTACGCACACCGACAGCGATATTCTCCTGCTGATTACTTGCCACAATTAACGGTGCACCGTTCGCTTCCCAACTCACAGATCCGTCGGCTGAAATAACCTGACCATAGACGTCTTTAATAGGGGCACCACGTCTCTGATCCTCCCACACTATAAGAACGCCATCATCCGGAACATTTACAAGTTTCGCCCGGTTCTGTATGGTGGTATCCTCTTCTATAGCACATATCTCTACAGGTTCATCCCACATCAATGCGCCATCTACACTGATACGTTGTGCAAGAATATCATAATTGGTCGGTGATACCGTACGGTTAAATACGACAAGAATCGACCCATCATCAAAGAATGTCATCCCCTCAACAACATGATCAAAAAGTTCGTCTGTAACCACAAGCGCATTATGATCATTTTCCGTCCATTGAGGCTCACCATCAGAACTCATGCGTTGAATCAGGATATTCTGGTAGAAATCTACCGTGTACTTGACGAATCCGACATAAAGTCCTCCGTCATCCGCCGGCAATAGTTTCGGTCTGCTTTGATCACGTGATCCCATCGCTCCTTCAGGTGGGGCAACAATAGCGCCACGATTTCCCCAGAGGAGGTTCCCTTCGCTGTCAACTTTCTGCGAAGCTACGACATAATAATAGGATTCACGGTTGTCATGCCAGGCGCTGAAAACATCACCATCATTATTAATAGTAAAGGTTACCGAATCCATCCTTACCCGGACGGTATCTTCGTCATTGTATGGATAACCGGGAGTCAACATCAGTCCATTTTCTTCGAAATACCTCTCACCTGTCTCAAAATCAACCTTCTGCAGGTAAGCATATTTTCCTAATCCTCCCAACCTGTTATCCTCGAAACCGACATAAACATTTTCGCCATCATAAAGCGGCTGTGCCTTAAAAGCGTTAAAGTCGATCCCGAAAATTAACTCAATTCCATTCTCTTCCAGGAGAACGTTTCCAGCGTCAACATCTACAGTCTGGTAAAATAATCCAGGACTACCCTTCCGGAAATCCTGCCATACTAATGTATAAACATCATCATTCAGGATACGTCCGATATTTCCAGTTTGTTGAAGTTCCGCATCGCAGATCAGCAATCCATTCTCATCGCCCCAGTATTTTTCGCCATCTGAATCGATATACTGTGCATACAAATCTTCATCGGGGAATTCAGAAAATCTTTCATCTGTCCAGGATATTAGCGCTCCGCCATTACCATCCGCAGAGATCCTGGCTTCAAACTGGTTTTGGTCAGCATCACAAAGGATCAAGCCGTCATTTTCCTGACCAACCTCTCCCCAGTTGAGTACCAATCCGTCATCTCCGCTAAGTTTCTGCATCCGCAGATCGGATGTATAGAAGTCTTCTCTTTGGTCTTCCCAGAGTATAATTGCTTCACCGGGCGCGCTGTTTACGATACGAAGTTTGGTTTGTACCGCATCAGCAAGGACGACTTCAGCTCCATTCTCAGTCCAAAGAATGTTGCCTTCCGCATCAACTCGCTGACCATATATATCATTATTGAAATCTTCCCGCGGATCTTTCCAGATAAAGAAAGCACCGCTTTCACCATCAGGACAAAGCTTCAGGTTATCCTGCTCATCAGCCCAGAGACAAATTGGCAGTCCACGATATGCCCTGGCAGAATCGGGGGTTTCCGGATCAACATCCCACATCCGTTCTCCATCGACGCTGATACGCTGAGCATAAAGATTTTGATTGTTGGGATCTCTTGCATCTTTCCAGCCTACAATTATTCCACCGGCACCATCAGTGTCAGCAGTATATCCGCCTTCAAGTGTACCCTGGGCTTCGGGCCCACCGGCAACCATCAGGTTTCCTGGCTGATAAGTACCGTATGTAGTATCGTCAATTGCAAAATCTGCATCTCTCTCTATCCAACCCTGAGGCGCTTCTCCGTTGGAATTGACACGCTGGCAATAGATGTCGGCGGAACCATTGCGAGCATCCGCCCACACGGCAACTCCACCACCATCACCATCGTCGAAAGTCTGGACTGCAATTTGTTTTCCCTGAAAACGTGCAATGGGGATTCCCCAGCTATTAGGTTCTTCTTCGTATCGCCATTGAGGTTCACCATCAGAATTCAGTTTTTGCATCCACACATCGCCGATATCCTCAATCGCCACATCAAAGCGGTAATCAATCCATGTCAGGATCCACCCACCATCACTTGTAGCCATTATATGCGGATCTTCCTGACGTGAAAGTCCATTACCCAACATCAGACCGCCTTCACCCCAGACCTCACCGTTTTCCGGTGTAATAACCTGACCATAAATATCTCGTCCACCAGCCCTGGTGTCCGACCAGGTGACACACATTTCACCCTGATCATTCCAGCTCAAGCTGCGGAACCATTCAATATGGTAACCTGAACGGATTCCAACACCGTTGTAGGGTTCCCACAATCGATTATTCTCATCACGCGCAGAAACTATCGATACTAACATCAGCATTAGCGTTGATACGGCTAATGTGCGCAACAGAGCGCTCTTCATCACTGCCTCCTGTTTCAATTTCTCAGTATTTATCTAAAGTAAATCTCTTAAAATCTTTCTTAAAATCTCAGAATCTTTATTGTAGTATTATTCAGGTTTTCAATGCAAGACTTCATTGATTGACTCCAGATCATCATGAACAATGGAACTGCCGTCAACTGAATATATTACTATCTGTGAATTTTTGTTTTCTCCCGGATATTTTTTTGGATCCGTCCATCTTGTCTTTTGGTCGGGATCATAAGTCCTCACTATCACCCCGGGTGAGACTGTCCGTAACAATCTTTTTCTCATTTCACCGTAATTATCACCTGAAATTATATCAATGATAAGCGGCTTGTGTACCAATCGTTTCAGAGCAGTCATATAGACTGCATTCTGCAGCTTGAAACTCTCTGCTGCAGGTTTTAATAATTCAACGAGATGTTTTGCTCTCGATAGCCATTTTTCATCTTCAATCAAATATCCCAGTTCAACACAAACCATTAACCACAGGCTGTTATCTATAAAGGGCATATATTTTATTTTTAACGCGCCAAACTCCTCTTCCGCAGTTACAAAGTCATAACATCCAGGCCCCTCGTCATCTCCCAGTAATTCAACCGTTGACTCCGCAATTTGTACCGCTCTTTCAAGGTCTTTCCCGCGCCCGGCAACTTTATACAGTCCCAGTAATCCCAAAATGACCTCGCAAAAGTCGGCAAGGTAAATGGTTGAGTTGTCTTCATCTAAAATGTGCTTAAGACCACCATCATCCCAACGCCCTTTTTCCCATAGCATATCGGCTATTTCGAAAGACCGTTGCAGCAACCTCGGTTTCTCAGTATGTATTGAAGCCGCTGCGAGGGGAGCAAGTGTTTTCCCCAAAGCTGAACTCAAATAATTTGTATCAATTCCCGGCTCCTGTCGAGCTTTCCTGATCTCAAGCAGAGAATGTAATCCATTATCAATGATTCGATGAACCAGAGATTCTTCCAACCCCAATCTTAATGCTGTCTGCTCGATTGTAATACGTTTTTCAGGTGCGCATTCACCCTTACTTCCCGGTATGGCAGCCAGATCTGAAATACCAAAATGCAATATTATTGCTTCAGCCACAGTCTCATCAAGTTTCTCTCGTAATTCCGACTCGGACCATCCATAATAGCTGGTTTTATCACCCGGTATGCTGTCAGAATCGAAAGCAGCATAAAAAAGACCGTCCTCTTCGTCCCCTAATACCTCAGTCATGAAATTCAGGATTCCCGAAACGGTTTTGAAGAATTCTTCATTACCAGTAAGTCTTCCTGCTTCCAGGTAAAGTGAAAGGAAAGCTGCGTTGTCAAAAAGCGTTTTTTCAAAACTTGGTATTCTCCAGGCTTCATCTTCACAGAATCTGAAAAATCCACCCCCGATATGATCATGAAGAGCGCTGTCCTGCATTCTACTTAAAGATTGAATTGCAAGATTTACATACTTCTCCTCTGATGACTCGAGCAGGAATTTAAGCAGATCGATTCTTGGATATTTAGGCGCCCTCTCGAAACCATCGTGTCGAAAATCGTAGAATGTATCTACATCCTTCAATATTGTGCCTAACGGCAAATCATCAATCTGACCGGAAACATCTCTTCCTCTTAACAACGGGAGAGAAGGTTCACCGGCTTCTAAGATTTTTTGAAGGATTTCCTCCTTATGATCCCTATAATAATCTGCAGTCTGTTCCAGTATCGAAAGCAAGACAGAGCGATTCATTGCTGTCCTGCCCAACAATAGCTCACCCGTTGGAGTTAGTATGCAAATAGAAGGCCATCCTCCACGATTATACCTGCTGAAAATTTCAGGACGGTGGTGGACATCAACCTTAATGGGGACAAATTGATCTTCAATAATCTGTACTATATCCGAATCCTGAAGGACATTGTTTTCAAAATATTGAACTGTATGTCCCCAATTACTTGTTAGATACAGTAAAACTGGCTTGTCATCATCTATTGCTTGATCAAAGTTTTCCTGCTTCCAGTCAAGCCATTTGACTCTCGGGGAATCATATCTTTTTTCTTTTTTCATCTCAGGAATATTCTTTCTTTATAAACACCGCAAATTATGCATTGTATTGCATTTCAATGCACCTGAAAAGGGAGGAGTTTTTCTGGATTGACTCTACTAAATGAGCAATATCCCCGACTACAAATCAGGCTTACCACAATAATAAAAGATTCCACCTATATATCAAACCTAATTCGATTAGAGGAGTCAGGAGTCTTTTTATACATTCCAATCTGAAATAAAATATTATCAGCCCTGTTGATACGGTATTAGATCAGTTTGCTGTAAAAATGGCTGAGGCAAAGCTGACCATTTGATCTTTCTCATTTGAAACAGCCTGCTGGTAATCGCAAATAAACCCTTTGGATCCTTTAACAAGCTCAAGGAAGAGATAGGTAGCATAAAAACCGCAAACACGCCGCTCATTGTCGTCTTTCAGAATTGATTCCCACCACTTCCTTGCATCAGTATTCCTCAATGCTTCAAGAGCTTCCAGGTCACGCCTGGCAATTTGTGAAAGAAAAGATTTTTCAACCGGGTCTATATCGCCGAATCGTGGACCTACATGCGCAAAATCCACACTTGCAACCCAGAGGACATTCCCATCATGACTATTTTCAATTTGCTGTAACGTTTCAATAGTATTTTTAACTTCATTATTATCAGCAGGGTTCCCTGATTTTCCAGCAGAGAACGAGCCTGCAAGAATTGGCAGAAAAGTCACCTCCCGGTCTTTGAGAATATGTTGAAGCCATATAATTTGCAGCTCGATGGAATGTTCATTTTTATGAACCCATAGTTCATCAAATGGTTTGTCACCGAGTCTCGCATGTGCAAGAGCTTTTGCTCTTCCGTCCAGCATGAACCTGCCAAATGGAGTATCAAAATCTTTATCAGCTATTACAATTGGTGAAAGCGCCCCACCGTGCGCGACACCGATTATCACAATCAGAAGGGGCTTTTCATCAAAAGCACCTGTTAGCTTGCTGAATTCCCGGTAACACCGCCCGTAAGATGGACCTCCACGAACTAAATCTATATGTGGAAGCAATAAACCTGTCGGCAAAGACTTTTCAGGTTTTTCCGGCTCGAAATCTTCAGGATCGGGAGAATTGAGATAGTGCTCAAGTAATTCCTTCAATGCTGGAACTTCCGCAGGATAGCCGTTACCCGCCATAACCGGCTGACGAATTTTGCTGAGCCGGAACCTCTCCTGTAACTCCTTCTGCTCCTTAAAAAAGCTTTTGCTCATCAGGAAAAGAGCATCTTCCATTGTATCAGCGAGCTGTTTCAGGTTTTCAGCGGGGAAAGGCTCGCCGATGGCTTTGCTGATCTCCTCAGCCATCTCATCAAGGCTATGTTGACCGTCAAACAGTGCAAGTATTGGAAGGACTTCCGGTGAAACTGCGAGAACCTTTTCCGAGAAACCGGATGGATCTCTCAGAAGAATGTAATCCTTACCGTTATCTGTTATAGGAATCGTCTCTATATTTCGAAGTGCCGGGACAGGTTGTTGATTCAATTATTGCTCCGATCCGGAGTCTATAACCGGCAATGCAATATTATTATGTGCAAATCCTATCAATTCTTTTATTTCATCAGAATCTGATGGGAACATTGCAATTCCATAGGGGATTTGAACCCAGCCTGCCTCGAACAGAAGAGTGTCGAACCGTGTTCTTAGAGCGTTATTTTCCTTATCTCTTTCCGCTCCCGGCAAAATAAGAATCAAATAGTCCTCGGTCCATTGTAAAATGAGGTCATATTCACGTAACCGCAATTCTTTGCCTAAAGAATTTAACCATTTACGAAACAGGCTGACATTTTTATCCTTAACATGAAAAAGGAGTATTGCAATCGAGTAATTCAGTCTCTTGGCACGTTTCAGTTCAAGCTCAAGAACATCCGGCGCTACCTCAATTTCCGCAGACATAAGTTTCTTTTTCTTAATAGAAAAGAAAAGAATCAATGCGACAGTTGTTCCGACTAGCAAACCAGTGATAAATTCCTGAATTCCTATTCCATCCATTTTTTTTATCCCAGCAATGTGACAAGAATTGCCTTTTGAGCGTGAAGGCGGTTTTCAGCCTGGTCAAAAACTACCGACTGATCTCCATCAATGACTTCATCGGTGATTTCACGTCCACGTTCAGCCGGCAGACAGTGCATAACTATAGCTTTTGGATTGGCTTGCGCCATAAGCGCAGAATTCACCTGGAATGCCTTCAAAAGATTTGCCCGCTCTTCTGCTTCTTGTTTTTCACCCATCGATGCGAATACGTCGGTATAGACAACATGAGCACCGGCTATGGCTTCTGCAGCATCGTGAATTACTTCAACGTCCGCTCCTTCAGTTTTAGCTATATCAACCAACTCACCAGGGTGCCTGTCCGGAACTGTGCCGATTCGAACTTTTATCGGCAAACGTCGGGCAGCGTTAATCCAGCTTCGCGCCATATTATTACCATCACCCAGGTAAGTGATCGTGCAGCCTTCATAGGTTCCAAGGTGTTCCTCGATGGTCATTAAATCCGAGATCACCTGGCACGGGTGCGTAAAATCTGTAAGAGCGTTGATCACCGGAACCGAAGCGTATTCAGCTAATTCCTCTACATCCTTATGGGAAAAAGTTCTGATTACTATTCCATCAAGATAACGGGATAGCACCTGTGCCGCATCCGCAATGGTTTCACGGACACCCAGGTCAATCTCGTTCTTTGTGATATATAAACTGTGACCGCCAAGTTGTGAAATACCCACTTCGAAACTGATTCTTGTCCTCAAGCTGGGTTTATGAAAAATACATCCAAGACTGAGCCCTTCCAATGGTTTCGGGCACCGCCCCTCTTTGGTCAGGCGTTTTATCTCCTTGGCGAGGTGAAAAATCTCCCTGAGTTCCGCAGAATTGAAATCTGTAATCTGCAAAAAATCTTGTTTAGTCATAAGAATTCTCCGGTAAAATAAGTATAAATAAAAACCAGCGGGGTGTTCGCTTATCTTCTTTTCGAAGACTATAAACTTTTAAAAGTAAGTCATTAAAATATTGCTGGCAATACTCAAGAACGTACTCTTGCCTGATCCAGTGTTCTTTCATTTTCTCCTGCTCTTCATTTTGATTTATGTCAGATACTACGTATTATATATAAATTATCACTACTGTCCGGTTTATTAGAAGAGTAATTCCAATTGGTTAAGATCTTTCTCAACTCTGTTTCTGTAGTCATGATTATTAAACAATTGTAATATATCAACTTTTTCAAACAGACTTATGCTTAAAATCTGTAATATTATGTAGAGTGATTGTTCTAATCCAAGTTTCTTTTTCAGGATTGCAACCAAGACATAAGTCGTAACAGCTATCCAAATTTGTGTTTTGACAGCATTCTCAGAGGTGCCGTAAAATGATTTGATCTTTAAATGTTGTTTGATCCATTTGAAAAACAATTCTACCTGCCATCTGTTTTTGTATATATTTGCAACGGTCAGGTCAGGAATTTTAAAATTATTCGTTAAGAACTCAAGGTGATTATCATATTCTTGGTCATGATAACGTACTCTTCGCAAATGTTGAGGATATAGAAGAGACGTCTTGATTCCAGTTAATACAATAGTTTGGTCGCAGATTATTCCGCTTGAACGGTCAACAGGGTGCGAATAAACGCGATGGAACTTCATGTTCTTTTTAGCTCTGATGACAAAGAAAACAGCATTTTGTGATAGTGTATAAAGTCGCTTGAAATCCAAGTAAGCTTTGTCAATGACAATAAATGCACCTGGCTCAATGGCCAAACGGTCAAGCATATTGACATCATGCACATTCGCAGCTGTAATTTCAATAAAAGCAGGAATAGAACCCTGCAGATCAAGTAAGGTATGCATTTTTACTGCTGATTTTGTCTTTCTGAATGTCGCCCAAGGAAAAAGAGTCAAGCATAAGTCAATGGTGCTGGAATCAAAAGCATAGACTGTTTTATCCAGATCTAATCCCAAATCTTCACTGGCATACAGAGGACGTGCGATATCAATCAAATGATAGGCAAAATCACGATAAATCCGATAATCACGGTTATTGTTTGCATCCGCAATAGTGGATCTGGCGACATTACCGTTAATACCAATATGGTACAATTTGTGCCGCTGAGCACCGAGGCAGACTTCAATATCACGCAAACTTCGGCGAGAAGTCAATTGCGCAAAAGCCATACACAAGAATTGGCTGTAACAAGTAAAAGAACGAACGCCCTTGTTTCCATTATAAAGATCAACACATTTTTGAAAATGGTAATATGGTATAATATCCATTAATTGGGAAAACACCGTGCGACCTTTGTTCATTATAATCCCTTAGATTGAATCTTTTAAGGGGAGTATAATGCCAAAACACGGAGTTCAAATCAAAAAATTCAAAGAGCATAGTTTATTCTTTGTTTATAAGTCATTTAAAACATATTTAAAAAATTAAACCAGACAGTAGTGATAAATTATGTATATTTCAGTTAGAATCTATGAAGAGTATTCTTAATGAGTGAAAGAAATTACATTGTTGTTGAAGGAGTTATTGGAGCGGGAAAATCCAGTCTTTCTGAAAAGCTGGCGGAAGCCCTTGAAGCGCGCCGTATTGTCGAAAATCATGAAGAGAATCCATTCCTTGCGGAATTTTACAGAGATCCTGCTCGTTATGCTTTCCAGACTGAACTGTTTTTTCTCCTAAGTCGTTACCGGATTCAAACCGAACAATTCTCCCAACCAGACCTGTTTCAAAAATACCTGATTTCCGATTACCTTTTTGCCAAGAACAGGATTTTTGCTCATATTACGCTTGAAGAACGTGAACTGGCGCTTTTTGAGCTGGTGTATTCCATGCTGGAGAAGAACATTAAAACCCCGGATCTTGTAATTTATCTTCAATCAAGTACACAGCGTTTGATGCAAAACATTCGTATCCGTGACCGTGAATATGAAAGAAATATTAATCCGGCCTATGTGGAATCATTAGTAGAAGCCTATAATCATTATTTTTTTCATTACGAACAATCATCACTTCTTATTATAAATGCAACCAACCTCGATTTCATAAAACATCCCGACCAGTTTCAAGATCTTTTTGAAAGGATATTGAATGCTCCGGAGGGAACGAGTTACTATAACCCGTCTGAAGGATTCGCCTGATGAAATGGCTTCTTTTGCTGGCTGTTTACTTTTTTATCCTTTGGGTCTGGCGGAAATTATCCGGATTTCTTAAGCAAATTATTGATAGAAGCAATCCTGTCAATGTAAATCAGGACAAGGTGAACAAGAAAAAAAGTAATATTGATACGGGCAATATTGAGGACGCTCACTACACAGAAATAAACAATGATGAGTAGTTTACTTTCTCGAATTGACGGCTGATAACAATAAAACGCCCGGGTAAACCCGGGCGAATTTAATTTGTACTTTATACAAAAAGTTTATTTCATGTAAACGAGTTTCCTTGTATCACTCCATCCTGATTCAGTTGATATTTTCAGGAAATAAACTCCGGAGGGTCCATCAGCTCTCCAGTTCATCCGGTGAAATCCCGCCTGTACCTGTCCATCAACAAGCGTAATCACCGAACGTCCGAGAATGTCGAATACTTCAGCTTTTACTTTGCTTGTTTGTGGGACAGCTAAAACCACGTGTACAGCAGGGTTGAACGGATTTGGATAAGCTGAAGCGATAGCCCATTCAGATGGGATACTTGATGATATCGGCTGATCTTCAACACTGTCCATACCCCACCAGACTTCCATTGGCACGGTACCTTCAGTTTCACCTTCATGATAGACTGCTGCGACAGAGTATTCATATACACCCACCTCTGTCAGTGTGTCTGTGAACGTCGTTCGACGTAAACCTTCGCCAACCATCTCGCCATCACGGTAAACATTAAATGTCGTCCATTCATCAAGTTCACCTTCAGAACCATCTGAACCGATTTCTTCAAATGCACCGTCCGCATATTGAACAACCGAACGGATGAAGTAACTTTCAGTCCATGGGGACCATACCTCACCATTATAATCCCAGGCACACTCGTTGTCATAAGTGCTGGTAGCAAGTTGTATTGTATTATCAACTGATCCAAAACCTGCGATAAAGTCACCGGTAATATTTACATTCTCATCGGAAATGATCACGTCATACCAACCCTGGTATGCTTCAGTGACTTCAACCGGATACTCAATATACTGGAAGTTGCCTGGTTGAGCGCTGTCAGGATTCCAGTGAAATATATTAATGTTGAAGTTTCCAGGTCCTTCAGCCAGCAGGTACAATTTCAGTGCGACTAAGCGGCTGTCACCCTTTGGACTGAAATGCACACCCATAGTGTGACCGGGCCAGGGGTAGTAAGCGGCTGGAGGTCCACCGTCATAAGAGAGGTAGTCTAATACACCCAGACCGGTATGATCCCACGAAAAGGTAACTAATGCCTGTGTGGTATCACCTTCAAGCGCATCAGCACCAATCCTTGTGAAGGCTGGAGCATCCATAGGAGTGCGTGTAATGTCCGCCTGCAATGCCGGTACTATCTGAACCACATTCTCATAAAGACTGATAATACCATCAAACATCAGCCAATCGTCCTGCTCCCATTCCAGGAGGTCAATACCAGTACTTTCGATGATACGAACATTACAATCTCCGGAACCATCGTTAGCAATCAGGGTATAGCTTCCCTGTTCTGCTGGATCATTTTGAATAAATCCTTCAATATGAGCCCAGGTACCTTCCATCTCCTGCATGTTCGACATTGTACCGGTATTCATATCCAGAGGATCAGGTACTTCATTATCAGTTGTTATTACCTCCCAGAGGTAGATATCGTTTACCTCTGTAACATTGTCGTATTCGTCGAGACGTCCGACAATCCTCACTTCATCCCCACGATTCAAATCACCAAATGCCTCAGCATCCCAGGCATCATCACCGTAAATATGGATACCATATTGAGTGTCATCCTGGATGTAGAATGAAGTATGTTCAATATCTGTCGTATTTGTTGGGATTGTAACTAAACCTGTTACATCCACCCAAGTATTGAGCGGAACTTCAGTTTGAAGCGCTTCAATATCTGTTACGAGGAACGGAATAAAAGTAATGTTCTGCTCGATATTATCCGGCGGCATTCCCTCGAGATCGTCTATCCTCTGCCCGACATAGAAATCTTTATCGTAAAGTGCATAGTGCATTGCACCTTCAAGCAGGTAATGAGTGCACTCATAATATCCCATTGAATCCGAAAAATCTTCACTCATAAGAGTCTCAGCATCAGCATCATAAAGACTGATTGAAACATCTAAAACCGGTTGGCCCGTAGTAGCGTTGGTAATCGTACCATACAGCAACGAACCGCGAACATAGCTCAACGCATTTGAAACCATCTGTGTCAGTAATTCCAAATCGTCCGGATACGTGTTATAGTAATAAATGTATGCGGACATGCCAATATAAATGAACTCGCCGCGGTTGTTGACCTGATGTACACCAAACATGGACATTCCAGCAGTATTTTCCGCAACCGTTTCAAATTCTTCATCATCTATATCATACCAGTTACGCCCATTATACATATACACAGCTTGATCATCCGGAAGCTCCTCTGCCAGTACATGAGTGTCATCCACTAATTCGAAACCACCAGCATAATCATAGCGATACTGTCCATCTATTTCGAAGTCATCCTGTAATGATTGAACCCATGTCTGATCATTACCGGTACCTCCGTTCCAGATGATTTTCCCACCTGCTGCCCCGTACTCATATAAGTCATCCATCACACCGGCATCAGTATAGCCGTAATACATATTCACGATAACCGTTTCATAATTTTCTAAATCATCATAATTCCACTGGGCCTGGTAGTAGTTTATGACATGATCAAACTCTACATCAAGTTCGGTCATTACCCTATCCATGACGGTAGTACCCGGACCATAGGTGTCTAATACCAGAACGTCCTGTGCGTACGAGACGCTTACTGCGAATAAAGACGCCAGAATTAAAACCAACACAATTTTACGCATGGGAAAATCTCCTGTTTATCTATCTGTTTTTGCTCAAAATCTTATGATTCTATTTGCCACAATAAAAATATTGTGTCATCAGATCTTGTGAACCACAAGATCTGATGCTCTACCTCTAAGTGGATTGTTTATCACTAACCTGAAACTCAAACCGCAATTTATGTCCGAGAATTCAGTCAGCAGCATAAAACTATCTCATGTAAACCAGCTTGCGAACGTCACTCCATCCGGTTGATGAAGTTATTTTCATAAAATATGTACCGGATGGACCATTAGCATGCCAGTTCAAATCATGATATCCGGGTTGAAGTTGTCCAAGGTCTAATATTGCAACATTCCGACCGAGAATATCAAAAATCTCCGCCTGGACATTACTTACTGACGGCACTGCCAAAACAACATTAACAACCGGGTTGAACGGGTTCGGGTAAATAGCCGTAATAGCCCATTCGACCGGAATAACCGATGAGGCTTGGGATTCGCCTACATCCATGCTTGACCAAACAACCAGCTCAACGTCAGAATGCCTTGTTTCGCCTTCATGGTATGTAGCAGTTATCGTATATTCATACTCACCAAGCTCAGGAAGCGTATCGGTGTATGAGTCTTGATAAGTATTGCCAATCGGAGCACCATCACGATATACAGTGAACTGCTGCCATTCATCAAGTTCATTGCCGTTAGGATCACCTTGTTCAATTTCGCCGACTGCGCCATTATCATACTGTACAACAGCACGGATATAATATGAGTAAACCCATGGGCGCCAGGAATCGCCGTTCCAATCCCATGCACGTCCGTTATCAAACATATTCATACCAAGCCGAACGTTGTTGTCGTAAGAATCAAATCCAATAACGAAATCGCCTTCAAGGACAATATCTTCGTCAGAAAGAATGATTTCATGCCAACCCTGGAATTGGTTCAGTTCGACTTCTATATCTCTGAATGGTTCTGCTTCAGGCGCTCCCAATTCAGTATTGAACTGGAATATTTGAGCATTAAAACTGCCCGGTTCTTCTGTCCAGACATAATATCTAATCGCGATCAGCCGACAGGATTCTTTCGGACTCACTCTTGTAGCCATCTTGTTGCCGGGCCATGAATAATAGCCTGAAGGTGGACCATGATCATAACCAAGCTTGTCAAGTGTACCATACGTAGTGTGATCCCATCGAAGGGATACAACGCCAGTGGAGTCCTCGAGTGTTGAACGACCATAGTCAGGAACAATCATCGGTGTCCGGTAAACGTCTATCTCAAGGGAAGGAAGAAGCTGCACTTCATTTTCAAAGAGGCTGATTATACCATTGACCATCAACCAGTCACCTTGTTCCCAATCAGTCAAATCAATATTGGTAGCAGCCTGGATGCGAACATTGCAATCGCCGGAACCGTCGTTGAGAATAATCGAATAACTACCCATTTGAGCAGGATCATTCTGCAGGTAACCAACTATATGCGCCCATGTCCCTTCCATCTCCTGCATATTGGACATCGTGCCGCTATTCATTGTTAAAGGATCATAAACGGCATTATCTGTCGAAAGTACTTCCCATAAATAAAGATCGTTAATCTCTGTAATACCTTCATATTCATCAAGTCTTCCTACAATTCGTACTTCATCTCCGCGATTCAAATCACCGTGAGCTTCAGCATCCCAGGGATCATCAGAATAGATATGGACACCATACTGCGTTTCATCCTGAATGTAGAAAGAGGCGTGCTCCAAATCTGTGGTATTAGTCGGTACAGTAATTATACCTGTAACGTCAACCCAAGTATTTCTGGGCACTTCAGTTTGAATTGCTTCAAGGTCTGTTTGAAGGAAAGGCACGAAAGTCACATTGTGTTCAATGTTATCGGGTGGAATACCTTCAAGTTCATCAACCATTTGTCCGACATATAACGGTTTGTTGTAGGTTGCATAATACTGCATACCTTCAAGGAGGTAGTGGCTGCATCCATAATAACCCATGGAATCTGAAAAATCTTCGCTCGCAAGGGTTTCAGCAACGGCATCATAAAGGCAGATTGAAACATCATAAACCGGCTGGTGTGTAGTAGCGTTGGTAATCGTACCATAAAGCAAAGAGCCACGGACATAGCTTAAAGCGTTAGTCATCATCTGTTCTAACACTTCAACATCGGCTGGATACTGTGCCCAGTAACCCTGATAGGTTTGTACACCTATGAAAACAAACTCGCCGGTGCCAACCTGATGTACACCGAACATGGGCATGCTCATGCTATTTATAGCAACGGTTTCAAACTCTTCGTCATCTATATTAAGCCAGATACGTCCATTGTACTGGTACATATTGTGATCTTCCGGAAGCCCTTCTGCCAGTACATGTGTGTCATCCACCAATTCGAAACCACCAGTGTAAGCGTATTGGTAATTGCAGTCTATTTCGAAGTCATCTTGCAACGACTGAATCCATGTCTGGTCATTACCAGTACCTCCGAGCCAGATGATTTTGCCTCCTGCCGATGCAAACTCATATAAGTCTTCCATCACGCCGGCATCGGTATAACCGAAATACATAGCTACAATAACAGTACTATAATTGGACAAATCATCATAATTCCACTGGTTCTGGTTGTAATTCCATGCAAAGTCATACTCTACATCGAGTGACCTCATTAAATCATCCATGTAGGTAGTATTCACATCATAAGTGTCCAAAACCAGGACGTCCTGTGCAATTGAGGCATTTAGGGTGAGAAGCAATCCCAACATCAATAACAATGCAATTTTACGCATAAGTATGTCTCCTGTTAGTCATTCTATTTTTTTTAAACTTTTTTCTGACTTTCAGTCTACTGACAAAAACCTATGCATTTCACATTCTGAGACTGTTAAAGAAATTTTATCACTACTATCGATCAGTACTATCAAATAGTATTTACGGGCTAAAACTCGGCGATTATATAATTTAGAATAAAATTATGCTCGAATCAAATGGCTCAAGAGTGATTTTTTTTATTTAATGTTTTGCGAGGCAGGTTAGTCTCTCACCAGATATTTAAACATTTCACAAATAATCAAATGTTAAGACCAATAATAACAAATACTAACGACAATGATTATTATAGTTATAAATTTGAATCCCGAAAATAAGCCTTACACCATTGAGAGGGAGAGGCCAGTGAAATCTTTTGTGCTCTTAATATCCTTGGCGTATCTCTTTTGCATTTCTTTGTGTGCTCCCTCACCAGTTGATGCTTCTAAATCGATTGGATTAAACGGGCTCAAATTTTCTCCGATTGGAGTAGTGAAGGGCAATGGGAAGGGAGATAATGCACTTGCAAATTGGATAATACAAGCATGAGAAGCAAGCCCGCCCGCTTTTTCCGGGTCATTATGAAACCTTGTCAATTCGGAAAGTTCCCTCGCAATATTCCAGTTATCCAAAACGAATGCTCCTACTTCCGCATGATCGACACCTATCAAGTCTTGCTCAAGATATCTGGACCAAATTCCATCCTCTTCAACTATCATTAAAGCAACCGAAATTAATTCCGGAGCTACATGATCCAGTACCATCCAGCCAATATCATGAAACAAACCGGCAAGGAAAAAGTTAACCGCTCCATATATTTTTTCGCGCTTTGCTATCCTGTCTGCCAGGTAAGCAGTGCTGATGGAATGCTTCCAAAGCATTTCCAATTCAAGGTTGCTCTCCTCCCAATGACTGAAACTTTGAATAATACTGATGCTGGTGCAAATGCCGGCGAGATGATTAAGACCAATGGTGAAAATTGCATCTTCAATGGTCTTTGCAGGATGCGCTTTGCCATAGTAAGCAGAATTTGCGGTTTTCAGCACCTTGGCAGCGATAGGTGGATCAGACTGAATCAGCTTGCTGAATTTTTTGTAATCCGCGTCAGGATCCATTGTCATTTGAATTATCTGCTGAGCTATTGCAGGCAATGTTGGTAAATCTTCTACATTTATCAGGTTTTGAAGAAATTCGGTATTATCGGAATCATTGGGCGCCATCTTGAATCCTCTCATTTTTCATTAATGGAATAAAAGATTAAGATATTAATTTAATGAAACACAATCAATACAATTGCAGGCAGAAAAATAGCATATACAGAGATTCCTAAATAAGGAACCAGGCCATAGAGAGGCATCTAAGCGTAATTAACTAACAATATTAAGCACTGATTTAAATTGAGGTTTTCTTTCGGAAGTCGTGTTTATCTCTCCCTGGAGCCAATTATTGACTGCATCAAGAAGGAATTATTTACAGGCTGTTTCTCGACTCCACACACAAATTTCATCTGTTAAGACATCACTTGTAATTATTCAACCAGGATGTAACTTCTTCAGGCTTTTTAAAGGACGAGAATCTTGATTTTTCTGTTCCATCCGACCCGAGGATCAATACGGTCGGTAATCCGGCAATTCCATGTTTTTCACGTAGTTTTTCCAGCTCCCTATTGGAACGGGTGAAGTCGAGTTTTAATGCTATATAGTCATTACTCGCTGATATTACATCCGGTTTGTTCCACACTTTATGGTCCAGTTCGACACATACTCCGCACCAGTCTGCATAAAAATCGATAAGAACCGGCTTACCGCTTTCAGCGGCATCCGCCATGACCGCATCATAATCATTAACTCTCCATGGGACATGTTCTTCAATCACACCTTTTTCATCAGTCATTGTTGCAACAAATCCACTCCCCCTCGTCACAACGGGTAATTCGTGCATCTTTGCAAGACCGAGAAGTATGTAAAATGAACCAGCCAGCATAATAATGATGCCAATCCCTTTCCAGTATTTTCCGCCTGTAGATAAATCATCCCATTTCGCTAAAGCTCCGAGAAACATTCCAACAAGCAGAATAAAAGATCCCATGATTATTGTATGCAGGACTTGAGGAATAAGCATGTTCAAATAATAAAGAGCTACTATAAAAATTAAAATCCCCAAGCCCTTCTTGATTTTATCCATCCAGGCTCCGGCTTGAGGCAACGCTGTCATAGCTCCGGCAAAAGTTCCTATAAAGATAAACAATACACCTATGCCGAGGGCAAATACTCCCATCAGGAAGAATCCAAGTACAAGGTTTCCTGTTTTCCCGATCCAGCCAAGAAGAACGATCAATGGTGGTCCGGCACATGGTGCGGCAATAATACCTGTGACGCCACCCATCAATATAGCACCAATTACACCCTTTCTCTGACCAGACATCAATTTGCCCTGAACCGAAGCCGGGAGAGCAATATCGAAGGCACCAAGCATTGATATTCCAAGCGTAATAAATATGGCAACAATGCCCCAAAGGACTATCGGATTTGACAATAATGCTCCAAACAATGCACCGGTTGCTCCTGCTACGACACCAAGGATTGCGTATGTTAATGCAAGCCCTGTAACAAAAAATATGGAAAGAAAAAATCCCTTTGTTTTACTACCGCCGGCACTGGAACCAACAAAACCGATAATGATAGGGATCATCGGGTAAACACATGGTGTGAATGAGACAAGGATACCTGCCACGAAAACGAGAAGAAAAGCGATAATACTCCCCCGTTCCAAAGCGCTTGTCAATCGATCTTCCAGCGTTTGGTCTGCAATTGCTTCAGCTTTCATTGGGATATTATCAGTTGCCTCAGCAGCCCCGGCAAATAAGGGATGCCCGGAAGGAAGTGGAGTAGCGCCTGGATCAAGAACGATAAGTTTTAGCTTTCCTTCACCGCCATTCGGCATATAACAGGTTTTGGGATCGATGTCCCTGCAAATCTGGTAATAATAGGAAAATGATAATTCATGTATTCCGGGTACTATTTCGCTTGATGCACGCAATGTGTATCGTATTGCGGCGTCTCCCCGGTAAACTTCCTCTTCGTTTTCAATTTCACCGTGTGGCCAGGCAGTGTCACTGACAGTAATTCCATCCGGAAATTTAATATCAAATCCATACAATCCGTGGGAATGATCAGTGATATGATGGTCTTCAGGAACTTTGAATAATGCTGCTAATGTTATTTCACCCCCTGGGGCAATACCTGACAGCGAAAAAACAGGCTCAAACAGAACAGGCGGCTCACTTGATCCCTGCGCAAATACCTTCAATGGACTGAAGAGAACAATTGATATTAAAATTGTCAGAACAATTAATAAAGATAGATCTGTTTTTTTCACTGTTTTTCCCTGGTTTTGGTACTTTGAAAGGAATAAAATTGCAACACCGGAAGAATTTATATGTCGGAGATTCAATTCCGAAAGATGTAAAGTATTATATTATTCATTTATTATATCATTATCGACAATATACGCATCCCAGTAACCGGCATATCTAACTTCCTTCAATACACCTGTTGCTTCCTCTTCCATAGAAAATTCGCCCACGCGAACTTTATATGCTTTTGTGCTTTGAAATACCTGCGCACCCATACCCAACGACGCCTGTGCGTTTTTTGCAATATCGTTGGCGGATGAAATTGGGCTGTCGAACAACGCCATAATCTGGATACGGAATCCATTACGCCCATTGCCGATGCGTATTTTGGTGATGGTTCGGTGTGGTGTTATTTCTGCGAAATGCTCTAATTCCGGTTCGGGGAAATCCAATTCAGGAGCCACTTTTTCAATTATTCTTTCTTCAGATTCATCGGTCAATATCCTGCATTCGACGATCCAGGCATTTTCAAATCCGATCTGTCTGAGGAAATCTCTGAATTTGGCAGCATCAAACTGTTCCTCAAAGCTGCCTACCTGCACCTTGTAGTTCCCGCCCCGGTATAATGTGGAAATCTCTACATTCATCATATTCCGCAGACTATCGACATAGGCGTCCGCTTTAAGTTCTTCATCGAACGAATTAAGCTCCACACGCCATCCTCGGCACTGTTCCATAAAATCAACATCCAGACTGGCACCGGAAAGTGATGCTGTACTGGATTTCGATTTTGAGGCAAGGCTTATACTTCCAAGCATTATGAAACCTGCAAGCCCAACCAGAAAAAATAAACCCGGAATAAATTTCGACCTGTAAGATGTTTTGCGTGACCGGGATTTTTCCTGGACAATAGTAGAATAATCCAGGTTCAAGTGATTGGAATTATTTTGAGATATCTTATTACAGGTAAGGGGGAACGGATTGGACCGGCTCCGACCTCTATAAACAGGAGAAACCGTTAACGGAAGCGGATTGAATTTTTTCGTGTTCTTTCGCAGAAAGACTGCCACGATAAATTACTCATCGGGTTTGTTGATGTAACTCTTTATTAGGAAGGCGTCTCGAAAGCCTGCTCTACGTACCTGTTTAAGCGCATTTTCGGCATCTTCTCTTGCTTCGAAATCACCCATCCTGATTTTATGTGATTTTACGCCACTGGAGACATAGGTTGCAAGTCCTAATTGTGCCTGAGCGTTTTTTGCAACTGCCTCGGCATCTTCTACCGGCTGATAATATAGAGACATTATCTGAATACGCCAACCGTTTCCAGGCGCTTTAGTCGGGTCGTATGATGTAGCTGCAACTTTCGGATAAGATTTTGGAGCAGGGGTATCGGGCTTTTTCTCTTGCTTCTGCACTACCTTGACAGGTTCTGCCAAATTATCAGATTTTGAAGCTACATAAACGGTCTCAGGAACCGCACTGCCTACGAAAACTGTCTCAATCAATGCATCAACCATCGTTGGTGACACTATTTGCGGCGACCTAAGCTCTATTTTGCTCGCATCCCTTGCTCCTGAACGCACTCGAGCAGCAACAACCCATGCATCAGGAAAGCCCATCTTGCGCAGCCTGTCCCTGTATTTCTCCGCATCCTGGCGCTTAACAAAATTGCCAATTTGAATTTTATAGCTGTTGTCACGGAAGAGAGTCTGGATTTCAGATTTCATGAGCGTTTGAAGGCTGTCCGCAAAACGCATGGCAGCAGCCTCATTGCTGACTGAAACCAGTTGAATGCGCCATCCCTTGATCAACTCGAAAGGCGCTAAACCCCTGTCAGGAGCTTCATTCGAGGTGACAGAGGTCTCTTCTTCCTGCCTCTTCTGCTCTACTTCCTGCTGCGAAAATGCTACTGACTGTAGCAGGAAAAAGCACAAAACCAGTATAACCACCGGGAAAAATCTTTCTCTGAGCCTGCTATTCAATTAAGCCATCCTTAACCGTAAATCTTTAAATACACACTATTAAGCGTGAAAGTGATGAGTAAATCGTCTTCGGCTTTAATCGTTTTGCAACTTTTATGCCCGTTAAATAATTATTTACTAATATCGTATTATCTATGGAACAGGTCAAGAGTCTCCAAAGTTCCAAAAGCAATTTAGCGAGAAGGCTATTGAATTTATCACCGGATAAGCATTTATAATTCCTCATAAATAGAGTGGTTACAAAAGATCGTAGATAATCTCAAATGGTAGAAATGGATTTCAAATCATAACATGAGAATTCTTCTCTTCGACAGTTGGATAGCTGAAATCGAGCAACTTATTGTTATTTTCCATTTAGAATTCTTTTGCTTACCTTCACACAACATAGAGCACTATAATTCATATATAATGAATTTGGCTTGATTATTACTGCTAAAGATACTCTCAACGGAGTTAAGATGATAATAGGAATACCCAGGGAAAGATTTGTCGATGAACGTCGTGTGGCGTTAAGTCCTGCTGGTGTCAGGACATTGGTGGAATCCGGTGCGACAGTTTATGTGGAAAATGATGCCGGATTTGAAGCAGGCTGGAAAGATTCAGAATATGAGCAAGACGGGGCAGTTATAGCATATAACGAGGGAGAGGCTTTTCAACGTGCGGATCTCCTGCTGAAAGTGCTGCCTCCATGTTTTGAAGAGAGAGAAATGTTCAGGGAGGAACAGATAGTAATGAGTTATCTGCAACTTCCACTGGCAAGGCGTGAGATTTTCGATAGCATGGTAAAGCAGCGAGTTACTGCGATTGGTCTTGAGAACATCGAAAATGAGAGTGGGCATCCGGTGCGAAAAGCCATGAGCGAGATCGCCGGGACACTTGCGGTGCATAATGCAGTTCAATACATGCTTGCTGAGAAAGGAGGACGGGGCATCCTGATGTGCGGCGCTCCCGGTGTTCCGCCGGCGAGTGTAGGAATTATTGGCGCCGGTGTTGTGGGTACGGCGGCAGCGGAGGCGGCGCTGAATATGGGTGCTCATGTGATCCTTGTGGATCAATGGATTTATCCATTGCGTTCCGCCCTGCAACGATTTGGGAACAGACTGCAAACCGCTGTTTTCAGTGAGCACTATCTTGAGAAACTCTGCGGTTTTGTTGACGTACTGATTGGCGCTGTTCTCCTTGAGGACAATCCCGCACCGCACATGATCTCCAGGGAAACAATCCGCTCCATGAAACATCGAGCCGTTTTTGTTGATGTATCAATTGATCAGGGAGGGATTTCAGAGACCAGCAGACCCAGCACTATCTCCAATCCTGTGTATAAAGATGAAGGTGTGATACATTTTACTGTTCCCAATATGCCTGCACAGGTTCCCCGCACCTCCACCCGGGCATTCCAGGCACAGGTTCTCCCATTTATAAAACAGATAATGAACCTCGGCATAAAAGACGCATTAAAATCTCATCCCTATATGGCGACAGGTTTGAACCTCTTCGACGGAACAGTCACCCGCAAGCAGGTAGGGCATGAATTTGACGTTGACTGGACTCCTATTGAGGAGGTGCTGAGATGAGATGGCTGGACAATTACCACGGAAAACGCATTTCTGCAGATGAAGCAGTAAAAGCAATAAATAGCGGTAACCGGGTTTATATTCACCCCGGATGCGCCAGCCCTATTTTCCTGATTGAAGCAATGGTTGGCAGGTCAACCGAATTGCAGGATGTTGATGTAATACACGTACTTACAATGGGAGATGCGCCATATACCGATTCGAAATATGAAGGCATTTTCAGACATACTGCATTGTTTATTGGACATAATACACGTCAGGCGGTTAACGAGGGCAGAGCTGACGCCATGCCTATCTTCTTGTACGATATCCCTGGCTTGTTCAAGGAAAGAATTATCCCAATTGATGTCGCTTTGATCCATGTCGGTCCCCCGGATGAACATGGCTTTTGTAGTTATGGGGTTGGCATAGATGTGACAAAAGCGGCGGCGGAATCCGCCAAGATCGTGATTGCCCAGATTAATCCAAAAATGCCGAGAGCGCTGGGCGACAGTTTTATCCATGTTAACAAGATCACGCACGTTGTCGAGCATGAAGCGGACATTCTTGAAATGCCCCAATTTACTTTCGATCCCGGTGATCCGGCGACCCGTGTACCTCTTCAAATCGGTGAACATACGGCAGATTTGATCGGAGATGGTTCTACCCTGCAAATGGGCATCGGCACTATTCCTGACGCAATTTTGTACCACCTCCAGGATAAAAAGGATCTTGGAATTCATACTGAGATGTTTTCGGATGGTGTGGTCGATCTTGTTGAAGACGGTGTAATAACCAATGAGAAAAAGACAATTCACACTGGAAAAATGGTAGCAGGGTTTGTACTGGGGACTAAAAAGACTTATGATTTTATTGATAATAATCCAGTTATAGAGTTCAGACCTACGGAATATGTCAACGACGTCCTGGTGATTGCCCGGCATGATAAAATGGTGGCGATTAATTCAGCCATTGAAGTCGATCTGACAGGGCAGGTTTGTGCCGATAGTATCGGGACAAGGCTTTTCAGTGGTTTTGGTGGTCAGGTGGATTTTATTCGAGGGGCGGCAAGAAGCAAAGGTGGCGTACCTATTATTGCGTTACCCTCAACAGTAAAAAACGATTCTTTCAGCCGAATAGTACCGCAATTAAAACCGGGTGCCGGCGTGGTTACGAGTCGCGCGGATGTTCACTGGGTAGTTACAGAATACGGAGCAGTTAATTTGCATGGAAAGACATTCCGCGAACGAGCAAAATTATTAATTTCAATAGCACATCCTAAATTCAAGGATGAGCTTGAGAAGTATGTCAAGGATCAGCATCTTGCATAATATTTAAGTGTCTGTTGAGTGTGGATAATAATTACAGGATTTCTAAACTCGCAAAAATAGCAATGTATTCTGATCTGCTAAACTTGTTGTAATAATGTTGGGAGGTGATAATGGACGTTCTTTCAAAAAAAACCATAACTGTAATTGTTGTTGTTGTATTATTGCTTGTTGCGTACCGTCTGTTTATTTACAGATCAGCACGCTCGAGGATGGACGAGGACGGGACGTATCACAACCTTACAGATAATTACTCCATAAAGGTACCTCGTGGGTGGGAGGATGTTCATTCCAGACGGGTAAGCGCCGCCTTCATGGGACAGTCAATCGATGGAGCTTACTTTATTGATAGCCATTACAATATGGTCATCAACCGCTGGCGTGATCTTCACAGTATGACCCTGAAGGAACTGATGGAAAGCAATATTGATGATCTGCGGGACGGTGTTGCCGAATTGGTTATCCTGGATTCAGGTCCCCAGACTATTAACGGAAACAAATCCGGTTGGCTGAAGTTTGAAATGGCTGGAAGAGGGATCAGGATAATCGTGTTGCAATTCACCGTTATTAGCGGGGATAAGTGGATAGCGATGAATATGAATGTCGAGGCAGACCTTTTCAACAGCGATATCGAGGATGATTTCTGGAAATATTTGAGTTCTTTTACTGTAGAGTAAATGAGCGGCGTCTATTCAGAAACGGTTGTCACGTAATTAACCGGCCTCGAACACTTTGATTAATAGAAGGTTAAAAAATAATCAGTTCTCTTTTGAATTATCAGGAATAGGAACAACCCCGAATCCCCGATCATGAATTTCGGTCCGCAGATTGCTTATCGTTGAGATCATCCGGTCAGCAATAGCGTTGAAAGTACTGCGCCCTTCCTCTTGTTCATACAAGTCCTTCATATCGATAGGATCCCCGACAATTACTGTCATAGCCTTACCGGTACGAAGTTGATTTTTTCCAATAGGTAATATTGCCTGGGTGCCCTCATGGTAGCAGGGTACTATATTTGCTTTTGTCTGGTAGGCAAGCCTGGCAACACCCACTTTTCCTTTGCCAATTTCACCGTTACGGGAACGGGTTCCTTCAGGATAGATATGAATAATATTTTCGCCATTCAGCAATTCCTTCAATCGCATCATTCCTGGCTGAAACACACCCTTGCCTCTTGTGAGTGGAACACAACGCAGTCTTTTCATCGCCCAGGTTAGGATTGGTCCCAGGAAAAAATTCTGCTCCTCCGGCGCATGCCAGGGGAAATATTTCATCTTCCGGAAAGCAGAAGGAAGAAAAACAAGACCGCCGAGCAAGAAGTCATCAATCATTGTAAGATGATTTGAAATAAAAATATAAGGAGGTTTGATTGACTCCACCTTATGTCTGTCTATCACCTTGACCTTATTAAGTACTCTTAGAAATATGACTCCCAAAATGGCTGATGATGTCTGCAGAATCCATGAAAATATGGTATTAAAAGGACCACTCGTCCACGACCGCATCTCTTTAAGGCGCTTCTGTGCTTCTTCTGCTGTTTGAATAGAAGCCCTTTTTATGTTTTTACCTTTAATTGTCTTAACCTCAAAAATATTTAACTGCTGTTTATTTAAAGTGTTGTGTAACAACTGACACTACTATTTTTTTATAAGTTCTGTCCCGGGATAATAATGGCTTAACAGTTTTTCCCATTTCCAGCCTTTTGCCGCCAACGCAGCGGAACCAAGCTGGCACATCCCGACGCCGTGTCCCCATCCAAGACCTTCAAACATAAAGACGCCATCGTCCTGACGCTCAATAGTGAAAGCTGACGAAGGAAAATGGCTGTGTGATAAAAGCCTGCGAATCTGTAATTCTTTTCCGACCGTGACGCTACCATTTTCTCCTATAACGCGCAGGTAACGTATCCGTCCGGATTTGCCTCGCTCCAAAATTTCCAAGCTGTTAATATAACCTAATGAACGACCAGTTCGTAGCTCAATCAACTCCGCAAGCTCCGCTCCGGGAATCACCATTTTCCACCGAAACAATTTCTCCATTTCCTTTGAAGACTGAGGATAAGGATACAATGCAGGATTACACGCCGCCTTAATTGGTTGATCAACAAGTGCCCGCTCGAATGAGTCGTTTTCAGACCAATCGATATTCAGTGATACCTTCTCATCTTTTGAATCGGAGTAAACACACTGGATTGTTTTCAGATACGGTATATTCCAATCGTCCCAGGCAGTATTGTAATCCTCAGACAGACCGCCACAGCTTTTTGAATATCTTGTATCAGCTACGTGTCCGTCATATTCAAGGATGGCATTCCGTGTGAGGTCGAGAGCATTCCTTGATACTTCGCTTTCCCGGGTCACCCCCTGGTAACACTGGCAGTGGTCATCATGACATAAATCAAAAGCTTCGCCGAAATGATGTCTTCCTCGTGTAGCGAGAACGGTTGAACGTGCCGCAACCGCCTGTGCTGCGAGCGCATTGATATGCCAGTCCTGTCTCATCTCGCTCCCAAGAAGGCTGGCTAAATAGTCAGCAAGAGTAACTTCATTAATTACTGTGAGACAGTCTCCGTCAACAGTTATTTCCAATATTCCCTTAAAACTCAATGATTCAACATGATCCCAATGGAAATCGATACCAAGACGTACTTCCGGCAGCTCAAAACAATCTTCCGGATTTTCAGGAATCAGCCGCACCGTGGAAGAGATTTTCCAAGCTTCTCCATTATCGTTGACAATCTCCAGCACACCCCCTTCAGGAGGTGCTGACCGGATAGAATTTACCTTGAAAAGCTGGTCAGGATATTTGATGAAACCAAGTTTTGTCATTAATGGGGTGATTTCAGCAACCACACCGGCATTATTGGTTTCAGGGTCATATCCTCCCCCGAGTGTCACAGCCCATGTTCGAGCGTCAAGTTTTCTGCCAAGCCACTCAACTTCACTTCCCATCTGCCGTAATTCAGGATTAAATCCAAATTTTCGGAAGACGCCGATAAATTTTTGTGCCATTGCCGAAGTTTTAAAGGAGATGACCCGTGAACTCCAGAGTGGTCGAGAGCCTTCTTCAATTACATTCGCTTTGTATTCGCCAGGCAAAAGATTCGAGACAACTGATCCGGAAGAATCATTAATTTTGTATGAAGAATTAATACGGAAATTAATATTTTTACTGCGGACGGCTAATCCTACTCGAACAGTCTCTTGAATGTCATTCACTTTCAGTCTTTTCCGAATAATGTTATACGGTTAAATCTACCCTGGTGCCGCTGTCTCCACTAGGACCATGCCCCCCCAAACCAAATTCTTCAGACAATATAAACAGTTTTCTCAACCCGTAAAACAAACCGGCAAGAGACAAAATAATCCACCAGGGAGCAACATGGGTTCCCGTTATGTACCACTCAGGATCATGCCCCTCATTTATGTTGGCTGCAATCAGGGCAAGTCCATTATTAGTACCATGAACGATGACTGAAGGTATAATCGATTCAGTACGCCAGGCTATGGCTCCAAGAATCGTTGCCATTAACAGGATAGGAATAAGCAGGTAGAGATTGGAGTGATAAAAAGCAAATATTGCAGAAGCGGCAAGAACTCCCGAGGTGACTCCTCTTTTTCGCTCGAACCATCTCTGTGTAAATCCCCTGAATACAGCTTCTTCCACAAACGGAGCAATTATTAATACTGTCAATCCAATTGTCATCACATCAAAAACGCTTCTTATGGATAGCGCAATCCTGATTGCTTCAAGCTGTTCCGCGGGGATAGGGACAATCATATCCATCAGGCGAGCGAGTTCATCACCCACAACGGCAATACACAATCCTATGAGTATTGCATAAGGGAATAATTGTGAAGGAACACTTCGAATTCTCAGATGAATAAAAGTGGCGTATTTCTTTCTTCTAAGATATAACCAGGCTGGAAGAATCAGGGCTGCCTGCGTAATCATCAACATCAATTTAATTGAAGCCGGAGGATTAAGAAGCAGATCATTAATCCATTCGGCAAGAGTTGCTTCATCCGGGATACCCTCCGTGCTCATCCGCTCTGCAAGATTAATGCTATAAGGTAAGGAAAAACCAAATATCATCACCAGGAGTGTGAGCACCAGGACCCAGAAAACAGCTCTGCCCGAAATTTCTTCGATTCCGGGAGGGGTTATTTCCAAATCGTTCGAGTTGTTCATCTCAGGCTTTTGTAACTGTTAAGTTTACTTTACAGGCACATGATAATCGGTCATTCTGAACGAAGTGAAGAATCTGGGTTTATTGTAAATTCATCACTTGAGATTCTTCACTTCGTTCAGAATGACAGCAAATTATACGCGCACAAAGTTATTAAATCATTGACGTAACATACGATCAAGCAACACTGTTCCAGCCATTGCAACATTCAGTGAATCTATCCGGCCGATACCGGGAATTGCAACTCTTTTATCAGCAAGTTGAAGTAACCCTGAAGACAAACCATGCGCCTCATTACCCAGTATCAGGATTGTACTCTTATGAGGCTCCTTCAAGAATTCAGGCTCTGAACCGTCCTCAATAACAGCAGCAATAATTCTCGATCCGGATTCTTTAGCCACAGGGAGTATAGCGCCAAGATCAACATCCGGACATACTTTTATTACCAGCTGAGCAGTCATTGCAGCTCTCAGGGTCTTGGGGTTAAATAGTTCAGCAGTCTCCCTGCCCAACCATACCTCTAATGCGCCAAAGTAAGCCGCTGACCGGATTAAGCTGCCGACATTCCCGGGATTATTCACCCGGTCAAGCGCCAGAACTAATCCTGGAGGTAATGGTAAATCCGGGCGAGAATCCTCCGGTTTACTTACGACAGCAATCATTGACGGTGTCGTATCCAGTCCACTCATCATTTTTAAATCATCAGGTTCGACAGTCCTGGTCGGGATATTATTACCTGTGATATTATCCAATGCCTCATTGAAAGATTTCTTATCCTTCCCCCGGTGGTCATATACAACGAGTTGAACAGGAGCACCCATTTTTACAGCATCAACCACGGCTGAGACGCCTTCGAGAAGGTAACAACCTGCCTGCTGGCGAAACTTCTTCTTACCCAACTTGCGCAGAGTCTTCAGGCTGATTTGGATTTCTGAAAATTCTTTGGATTGATTAGTCATTGTGGAATTTGATTCTTTCTTCATAAAATCAAGTGGTTTGTGTATTGGAATTTTTATCAACTGGAAAGTAACAACATTTTGCCAAAGGGGAGTTACTTCTATTTCTTTATTCAAGAGCAACAGAGTATTAGAACATTTATCATAAAAGAAACCCCCGCGGGGGATGCAGACGGGGGTTTTTTTATCGGTCGCAATAAACTCGTTTCATTTTACAATTTCAGCGATCCCGATCTACCTGAATATACTGAAAAAAAAATGAAAAGTTCCACTTATTGATGATTATTACAATTTTTTCTGTCAAGCCGCTCCTTTGGAGTCAATCTGCAATATCTCGACTTTCGGTTTAGCGACACTGGCAATATCACGTCCCCTCTGCTTTGCCCAAACCATTGCCATTGTTCGATATAACATATGCGCAAATTTTGTGTATGGCATGTACCACAACAGGACGAAAACAAGCGAAATGTGAGCATAATATACCAGGTATGCGATTATATTTATCGCCGCCCCTCCACCAATTCCCATACTGTAGAGTCTTAAGCCCCAGCTCAACATTCCGGTAAGTCCCGTCCAAAAAACGATATGAAGGAATAATTGATCGGGATATGCATTGGCACCAACATCGTCAAGGTTATTATTCCTGCGTGAAGCCATCATAATCCCGCCAACAAAAATCATGCTGCCCCCGGCGGTACCCATCACTTTAGTTGTAATTCCGACAAAAATATGGAAAGTGTTAGTATATGTCCATGGATCAATGGGAGTTGCTATTCCAAACGGCATTGGAAACCAATGGTGAAAAATCACGCCAAAGGTAAAGCTCAGTGCGGTAGTTATTAATGTTGCGACGAAACCGTAAAAAACGAGCAGATGCGCTAACTGTCTTGGTTTATTCTGTTGACATGTTCCAAAATGTTTGTGCAGCATTATCTCTTTTACTGTTTCCCATAGTGCGTCAACAAAGCTCATTTTCTTTTCTGTTGCAGCATCATGAGTTAATCCATCCCAAAACTTTTTTAATCCGGAAAAGGCGATAATGAAAATGAGAATATTACCTAAAATAAAAAACATTTCCGTATAGCCAGCGGGAATGAACTGAGTCAATAAGGCTGTTTCAGAAGAGAGGAAATATTCAAAATCAAGATCGTTTACCTGCATGTTGACCCCGATCAATACGGCAATAATAAGGACTGGAATTAAAAACAACACTGGAAGAGCTGCTGGGTTTGATACTGCTTTTCCCATAAATCGTGGGAAAGTAAAGCATTCATAAATGTATGATCTCACAGCTGCCAGGACATCACCCGGACGCGCACCTCTGGGACAGTGAGTTGTACAATCATTGCACTGATGACAAAGCCATACATCCGGATCCTGCATCAACTTGTCTTTCATGCCCCATTGCGCCCAGAGCATCTCTTTCCTTGGGAATGGGTTGTCATCAGGTGACAGATCACAAACCACACTGCACGTAGCGCATTGATAACATTTGTTCAGGTCATCACCGCCGACTTCCTGTATTCGACGAATGAAAGCAAGATCTGGCTCTACTACTAACCGTTCAGCCATCTGATTCCTCCAGATTAATATTGATGAGGATTTAAAGCTTAATTCCATCTCTGGTAAATATCCCGGTCATTCAGGGAAATTCACAAGATGAAAAATATCAACAAAAGATAGATTTTGGGAAATATATAACAAAGTAGTATGATATTCAACTTCCCGATGCCGTTCCGAATTATATAAAATCTTCTATATAGCTCCTTGCTCTGAACAGTGTTCTAAAAGGTTATTTGTCTCGCATAGTGCATTAGGCAAGAGCTGATTTTTATATTGTACTCCTCGGATAGATACCTGTGTAACTCCACGATTTTTTATTTTAATACTCAATCGTCCTTTCATGTAGAATCCAATTGAGTATATTCTGAAATCACAAGAAAATTGCTTAATCGCAGATTTTTATTATTCGGAAGGAAATCAGTAATGTCCTCGTCTTACCGGGATGACCTCGTTGAACTATTTGAAAGAAGATTCGCATCTGATCCGGAAGTGGGTTCCGGAAAAATGATGGGACACCCGGGTTTCAAAACAATCAGTAACGGTAATTTTTTTTGTTCATCTATGAAGATGGAATCAGCCTTAAATTACCACCTGACAGATATGAAAGTGTTCTTGATAGAGGAGATGTTGTTCCATTCCAGCCCATGAGAGATCGTAAGCCTATGGCAACATGGGTAGTCTGGAGCATGCCTGAACCGGAAGAATATGAAGCAGAGTGGGACCTCATTGAAATGGCTCGAAGCTTTGTAATGGCAGAACCCCCTAATCCGAAAAAGAAAAAGAAATGATAATATCTTTAAACGTTATGTTATTTGTTCAGCTCATTATAATGTATGGAGTTATTCTCTCAAATTCAGGTAGCAAAACGGCTCTTTGCACGTCTACGGTTAATAACCACAGGGATAAAAATATTTCATGCACTAATTCCCAATATGGCAATTTTTAGATCATCAATATTGTCTACATTAGTAATACTATTTCATTCTTTACTTTGCAGTCGGAGTGTCAGATGAAAGAAAGACATTTGAAACGTTTCAAGATTACCGGATATCTAATATCGATACTTTCATTATGGACTATCGTCGTTGGAGTATCTTTATTCTGGAACTATTACATACACAATGAGGAAATCCAGAATGTGGCTCGAATCGAAGCACACACATCAATTAAAAAAGACATACTTTACAGATATTGGAATACCATGCAGGGCGGCATATATGTACCGGTTACTGAACAAACTCCTCCAAATCCCTACCTCGATTTTATTGAGGAACGGGATATAACCACTCCCAACGGAAAAAAGTTAACACTGATGAATCCTTCCTATATGACGCGACAGATTCACGAGATAGGCGGAGAAAAATTCAATTTGCATGGACATATTACAAGCCTTGATCCAATTCGTCCGGCTAACGCTCCGGATGTGTGGGAGACAGAAGCATTAACTGCATTTGAGGAAGGTGTTGATGAATATAGTTCTGTTGAGGATATGGATGGATCGCAGTATCTGCGGTTAATGATTCCACTCATTACGGAAGAAAAGTGCTTGACCTGTCACAGCATTCAGGGATACGAGGTCGGTGATGTGCGAGGTGGGATCAGTGTTTCAGTTCCTCTAGTTCCATTCCAGGAGGCCAGTCAATCGCAAATGTATTCCATAACAATTGGACATTTCCTGGCGTGGCTACTTGGTATATTTGGATTAATAATTGGTGCAAGATATCTAAAGCAGAGATTTACGGAAAGGGAAAAGTCAGAAGAAGCAGTCATCAAAAGTGAAAGAAAGTTCCGAGGAATTCTGGAATCAGCTCCATTGGGAATTTTGATCATGGATTCAGCCGGTAAGATTCAGATGGTGAATGATCAAACCAGAAATTTCTTCAATTATGATCCTGAAGAATTGATTGGCAAGCATATCGAATGCTTGATTCCCCGGCGTTTTGAAAATCATTCCGAATTCAGAGAAAAGTATCTGGCAAATCCAGAATTCCGTCCCATGGGAAAGAACCTGGATTTATATGCACTACGCAAGGATGGAACTGAATTTCCGGTTGAAGTCAGCTTGAGTCCTCTTGAGATAGATGAAGACGTGAACGTAATCATAGGTGTTGTGGATATCTCGAATCGTAAAATAGCTGAATTAAAACTTATCGAAAGCGAGACAAGTCTCACCAAAGCACAGGAAATTGCGCATATAGGTAATTGGGAATTATCAGTTAAAGACAATAAATCTATCTGGTCAAAAGAGATGTACAGGATTCATGGAATCCCTGAAGATGAAAAACCATCCTTTAAAACTTTAAAGAAGAGAATACACCCTGATGATGTAAAGATTTTTGATGATGCTATCAGAAGAGGTTTTGCCGGTGCTGCACCGGAAGCATTTGAATATAGAATTTATCTTGATAATGAAGAGATTCGTTTTATCCAGGCAAAAAACGAATCGTTTTTCGATGATTCCGGCAATTTGAGCAGAATGATCGGAACGTTGCAGGATATCACTGAGCGAAAACAGGCGGAACAAAAACTTAACGATACGCTCGATCAGCTACAGCGACACAATAGACTGATGACAGGCCGTGAAGAACGGGTTATGAAGCTAAAAAGCGAAATTAACAACTTGCTTAAAGAATTTGGTCGTGATATAAAATATGGTGCGCCAATTGATACACCTGATGAAATAATGGCATATGATCTATCTGATATTTTACAACAACCCAAGCAAGAGAAGCATATAATCAAACATCGATCTCCTGCCACGATAAATATTTTAGCCGCCGAAGAAGCGGGTCTTGAAAAAACAATACTGGATATCAGTTTTATCCCAACCATCTGTACTGCGCCGCTGCTATATGCTCATAGCCACGGTTATTTTGCGGAGAATGGAATAGATGTAAATTTAAAATCTGCACTTGGATGGAGTGGATTAAAAGAATTGATGGTACATGGAAGGGTAGATGCAGCACATATGCTCGCACCGATGCCGTTTGCCTGCAGCCTGGGGATAGATGGTAAACAGACAGATATTCGCCTGGCAGCCATCCAGAATGTTAATGGGCAAGCTTTAACTCTGTCAAAAAGACTTTCGGAAATATCCGATGTTAAAGAGATGAAGGGCTTGACATTTGGTGTTCCCTATCGTTTTTCCATGCAATATTACCTGCTGAATCACTTCCTGGCGGAAAATGGAGTGGATCCGTTAAATGATGTGAGAATTATAGAAGTCGCTCCCCCAAGAATGCCTTACTATCTTGAAAAAGGATGGGTGGATGGCATATTTGCCCCTGAGCCCTTTAATCTGATCCCTGTTAATGAGGGCACAGGGTTTATTTTTGTTCTCTCCAAGGATATCTGGAACGGTCATCCTTGTTGCAGTTTGGCTGTAAAAAAGGAATTCATCGACCTATATCCAAATACATACAATGCTATGCTAGAGAGTGTTCTTCTTGCAGAAAAAAATATAAACTCGGCATCTTCCGAAGAGAAAAAATTAATAGCCAGAGAAATATCAACTCCGGAATACTTAAACCGCGAAGATACAACTCCAGTTGAACAGGCACTTTCAGGACACTTCCACGATGGTCAGGAAGAGGAGCATACTATCCCTGACTATGTAAAATTTGAACCATATCCTCGTGAAGATTTTGGAATATGGATGTTGTCACAAATGCAAAGATGGGGACAGCTTGCGGGAGAAATTGACTACAAGAATACTGTAAACAATACCATGCAAAGTGAGACATTTGATCTGGCTGAAAAAATTGGTTTCAAAAGTATGACAGAGCCGAAAGTGGATGAATTTATCTCCTTTGCCGGTAATGATCCTTTTTCATTTATGTTGAAACAACCTTTCTGCGCATACCGTGAAGAACCGGAAACACTTGATCATTACGAGCTTAGCAAACCATTAAAACAACGGCTGTCGGAGATTATTTCACACCTTGTTGATTTTATCAGCGGCGAAAGACTGAATATGATAGAGCAGAAAAGTTCTGGAGAAATTGGGTATATCGAACAGTTAATAAATGAGAACCTGATAAACATGGTATTTACGAAGGAAGAAGTTCAGGAACAGAAAGAAAAACTGGAAATAAGGGTAGCCAAGCGGACGGAGGAAGTACAAAACAGCGAAAAAATGACGCTGAATTTGCTTGAGGATGCAGATGATGCTCGGCAGCAGACCGAATTAACTAATCGACATCTCCAGGAAGCAATCAACGAGGCAAATCAATGGGCGAAGGAAGCCGTAGATGCGAATGCGTCAAAGAGTGAATTCCTGGCAAACATGAGCCACGAGATTCGAACACCCATGAATGGAGTTCTTGGGATGACCGGCTTAATTCTTGACACAAATTTATCTTCGGAACAACGTGAATTTGCAGAGATTATCAAGAACAGTGGTAATGCGCTATTAGCCATCATAAACGACATCCTTGATTTTTCTAAAATTGAAGCTGGGAAAATGGATCTGGAAATACTGGATTTTGATTTACGTACTACTATTGAAGATTTGAATGATCTGCTGGCTGTTCAATCTCAAGCAAAAGGTTTGGAGTTGATATCGTTGTTTGAACCTGATGTCCCCTCAAGACTCAGAGGTGATCCTGGACGAATCCGTCAAATCATCACGAATTTGATTGGAAATTCCATAAAATTCACGCAGGAAGGTGAAGTCGTATTACATATATCAGAATTAGAAGAAAAGGATAGTGATGAAGTAGTTTTACGTTTTTCTATTAAAGATACGGGTATTGGAATCCCTGAGGATAAACTTGATGTACTTTTTGATGCCTTTACACAGGCTGATGGATCCACCACCAGGAAATTTGGCGGCACAGGTCTTGGGCTTTCAATTTCTAAGAAACTTGTTGAAATGATGGGTGGAAAAATTGGAGTTGAAAGTGAATTCGGGAAATGGACAAAATTCTGGTTTACAGCACGTTTCACATTACAAGCCGATACGGTTGAAAAAGGTTTCAGGGAAACATCTGAGTCTGAATCAACCCTCAAGGATATTCGAATTCTTGCAGTAGATGATAACGCAACGAACAGGCGGGTGCTCGAAGTGTTGTTGTCCACCTGGGGATGCCGTCATGATGAAGCAGTTGATGCCGAGAACGCCATTCGAAAACTTCGAGAGGCGGTTGAGGAGAATGATCCTTTCCGAATAGCCATTCTTGATATGTTAATGCCGGGAACTGATGGTGAGACATTAGGCAAAATGATAAAGGAAGATTCATTATTGAAAGACACTAAATTGGTGATGCTGACTTCTGCCGGGAAAAGGGGCGATGCAGAACACTTCAAGAAAATCGGTTTTTCAGCTTATATGACTAAACCCGTGAGACAAGAACAGTTATATAATTGCCTGAAATCAGTGCTGATGCAAACGGAGTCAGGGGAACAATCGCAGGATAAACTGATCACAAAACATACCCTCTCTGAAAAGATAAAACATGATACCCGTATTCTTCTTGCTGAGGATAACATTACCAATCAGAAAGTTGCTATTGCCTATCTCGACAAACTCGGGTACAAGGCTGATGTGGTTGCAAATGGTCTTGAAGCAGTGAAAGCGCTTGAATTTGTTCCGTATGACCTGGTATTAATGGACGTTCAAATGCCGGAAATGGATGGAATTGAGGCTACCGGAACAATCAGGGATGGCAAATCAGATGTTATTGATCACGATATTCCTATTATAGCCATGACAGCTCATGCGATGGAGGGAGACAGGGAAAAATGCCTTGAAGCGGGAATGAACGATTACCTGTCAAAACCAATCCAACCGGAAAAACTTGCGGAAGCAATAATGAAATGGAGACCGGAAGAAGAAATCGAAATCAGTGATATAGAACCAAAGCTGGACAATGAAAAGCAGATAGAGCCGGTGATTTTTAACAAAGACAGTTTACTGAATAATCTTGGAGGAAACGAGGAAGTTTTCAAAGAGATTTTAGCAATATTTTTTGATGACATGCCTGAACATATAAGTGAATTGCAGAAAGCAATAACTGAGGTAAATACAAAACAGATAATCCATCACGCTCACACCATAAAAGGCGCTGCCGGAAATATAGGCGGATTTGCAGTTCAGGAAGCATCATTACACGTGGAGTTGGCAGGCAAGGCTGACAATCTAGAGCAAGTGGAATCAATGTTTCATAATCTCGAAGAAGAAATGGAAAAGCTGAAAAATGTAATTGAAGAATCCGGTTATTTATAAATTCGCTTAAGTCTTTTTAAATATGTTTTAATGAAAGCGAATAATATTTCCCATGCCTGATATTCAAGCATTCTCTGGAAAATCCCAAAAATCCCAAATTATGCTTGTAGGTATAAGACAAATAGCCTACGTTTGATTTCAATTAACCGAGACAGCTTGCAAAGTTCTTATTAACTATTAAAATTCATATTATCAACGTTCAGGACCATATCAAAGTGATCTATGCTGTCCATCAACCTCATTACTTGCCTTATCCGGGATATCTTTCCAAGGTAGATGCTGCGGATACTTTTGTGTTTCTTGAGAATGTTCAGTACGTGCGGCGGGAATGGCAGAACAGAAACCGCATCAAGGGACCTGATGGTTTGCAGTGGTTGACTGTTCCGGTGAAGGGTGAATACAAAGCGCGAATTAGCGAAATGCAGATCGATTACAGCGTTTCGTGGCAGGAAAAGCATATCAATACCCTGCATAGATTTTATTCCCGGTCTTCATTCCTGCATGAACTTGAATTATTTGCGAAAATCATTGAACATGAATACAAAGCCTTATCAGATTTAACAATAAGTACAACAAAATTCTTTTTACAGCAATTCGGTATTGAAACTACGTTGAAGAACCAGGCAAGTTTCGCTGATCTGCCGGAGGATCCAAATAAGCGTATTATCGAAATCGGTAAACGGTTGGGAGCTGACGCATACCTTTCCGGTGCAGGAGGGCGGAATTATATGGATATTGGGGAATTTGAGCGTGCCGGTATTGAAGTGATATTTCAAGAATATGAAGCTTTCCCCTATACGCAATTCCATGGTGATTTCGTACCAAACCTGGGATCTATTGACCTGTTGTTGTGTGCAGGTCCTGATGGATTTATGAAAAACATTAATAACGAAAATTCTGAAATTCAGGGAGCAAAATCGTGAGCAAAAATATTCCCCGGAGAATTCTTGCCCTGGGAGCACATCCCGATGATATTGAGATCGGATGCGGCGGTACGTTGATGCGTTATGCAGATTTAGGATCAGAGGTATATCTTTATATTGCTACCAAAGGCGAAAAAGGTGGAGATCCTATGGTGCGGGCACGAGAGGCTGAACGTTCTGCCGACAGAATGGGTGCCAATGATGTTATATGGGGAGGTTTCATAGATTGTGAAATTCCCTGGGGATTGCTGCTTATCCAGAATATTGAAAAAGCAGTAAAACGATTTGATCCGGATATGGTTTTTGTTCATTATTCTAATGATACTCATCAGGATCATCGTGGAGTTGCAATGGCTGCACAATCAGCGGCGCGACGAGTTCCGGATTTTCTTTTCTATGAAAGTCCGACAACCCAGGAATTCATTCCCACAGTCTATTGTGACATTCAACCGACAATAACTAAGAAAGTTGAGCTGCTTGAATGTCATTTTTCTCAAGTAGCACGTACAAATATCGAAGGGCTGCCCATAATGGATATCGCTCGTTCTTCTGCAATGAGACGTGGTATGGAAATTCATAAGCGATATGCAGAAGGATTCAAAACAACCCGGTTTTTACTCTTATAGTCCCTGGAGAGGATGTTGGAAACGAGCGCTGAAAATAATCAAAGCGAAAACAAGAACTCATCTTTTCAGTGGAAAGGTGAGAAACCACATATTTTCTGGATAATATTTCCGTCCATATTGCTTTTATGTGCGCTGTTTCTCCCTGTACACGAAAAACTAACTCAACTCCACCTTAAATGGGTTTATCCATTAATATATGCCTGGTCAATCGGGAGCATCCTCACACCATTGGCAATACAACTATCCTTCTGGCTTGGCTGGCTTGATATTCCGGCAGGACGAAAAGCTCATGTCCGTCCCACTCCAATCCTTGGCGGTTTTGCGATAATAGGTGCTTTCGGGATCGCACTTCTGCTGACATTTGATTTCTCCCTGCAGATGAAAGGTGTAGGGATTGGCGGCTTATTGATTTGGCTGGTAGGCGTTGTGGATGATAAATATGAATTACGAGCTTCCCTAAAATTGTTTGTCCAGCTGATCGCGGTCGGGATTCTTTTATATGCCGAGGTACATGTTTCATTCTTGCCGGACGTTTGGTGGGGCACGATAGGAGAGTATTTAATTACAGCTTTTTGGGTACTTGGGATTACGAACGCTGTAAACTTTTTAGACGGTATGGATGGTCTCGCAACTGGAATGAGCGCCCTGATCGCAATATTTGTCGCCATAGTAGCTGTCCAGACAAATCAAATCTATTTTTCTTATGTCGCAATCGCTCTTTTCGCCTCTTGTCTGGCATTTCTCCCATACAACTTTAGAAAAACCAGGAGTGCAGCAATATTTCTTGGCGACAATGGTGCCACCTTTCTTGGATTCACTTTAGCAGCAACCGTTGTTATGGGAGACTGGGCGGAAAGCAATACTGCCTCACTTGTAGTTCCATTACTCTTGATGGGCGTTCCCATTTTTGACATGACGTTGACAACTGTTATGCGGTTTTATCACGGCCAGGTAAAAACCTTCGGCGAATGGCTGGCTTATGCCGGACGAGATCATTTTCATCACCGTCTTGCTGCACTTGGAATTGGCAGATACTTGGCAGTTCTCATGATTTGGGGAATTACTTTTACTCTGGGAATTTCAGCAGTCGTACTCAAGCAAGCGCGTGGATTCGACGCATTACTACTCCTTTTACAGGAATTGTTGATTTTTCTAATGATTTCATTTTTTATGATTTATGTTCGTTCCAATCAAATAAAAATCTTCATAGAGACACAAAACAGCGGTAGCGAAACGAAAGCGCTTAACGCTGATGATTTGGAACGTGCGTTAACAACCACAGACAAACCGGTTGATAGCGAAGTGGATTAACACTCGGCAAACTTACCAGGCACATCATGTCCACTTCAAACCTAAGAACTTTTATCCACCGACTATCCTTACCCATTCTCCTGTTTATTGTTATTCTCAGTCGGCTTCCATTTCAATCTCAAGAACCATTCGGTTGGGATTCCTGTAACTATATCCTCGCTATTGAATCTTACAGACCATTGGAAGATATGCCTCATTTCCCGGGATACTTCTATCCGGTCATGGCTGTTAAGGCGTTAAATATTTTCGTAAATAATCCTCATAAGTCATTATTGCTTTATACATTACTGATGAGCGTTATTGTTGTATTGCTGCTGTACTACTTTGCCAGATCCAAAATTGCACCCCTATTGGGATTGGGGCACGGTGACGCCTCAAATTTTGCTTTTGCGGCGGCATTATTGACTACCTTCAACCCTTTTACGTGGTTCTTTGGAGAAATATCGCTGTTGTATATCAATGGCGCTGCAGCGGGAATCGTGGCTGTGTGGGCAATACTCTCTGAAAAGCGAACAATGTGGAAATGGGTTTTTTCAGCAGGATTGATCGCATTCCTTTCAGGTATCCGACTTGAGGCAGTTTTCCTGATTTTCCTTTGGTTTCGTGAGGCAATAAGGCACCGACTTCCTATACGCTTCTGGTTGTTTTCAGTTATAGCAGCTGTTGCCGGAATTTCCTTGTGGATTGTACCAACTGCGATTTTAGCGGGATCATGGGAAATATGGCTGGAAAGAGGATTTTACACCTTATCGGAAATTCGCCAGAAAGTAATCAATGAACAAGGCGGCACGGTTCTCTTCCTCTTAAAGAGCTTACTTAGAATGTTTTACTGGATTGTCCTGGCGACCGGAGCGGGAATTCTTCTAATAGTTTTTCGATCAGGCACAACGATAGTAACATTGAAAACACTCCCTGCAAGATTCAAACAGATAATCCTTTGGTGGGTAGTGCCGGTAATTGTGATTGTGCTTGCCGGACACCCACGTGCAGGATACCTGATGATAATCCAACCAGCACTCTCCCTGGTTATTGCAGCGATCTTGATTAAAGCACAATCCGGACTATTAAGTGTTCGTAAAGGATTGCCGGTGATTATTGTATTATCAATATTATATTTTATTGTTCCTGTTGTAGCAGGAAATAACCTGTTGCAGAGGATCCCCTATACAGCGAGTCGGATTCAACAAAATGACAATCACTTATTCAGCATCCGGCAGCAGGTACAGGAGCATATCTCAAATTTTACTACTGCTTTGATTTTTTATGATGGAACGACATACCTGTGGCGTGCAGCAATGCTTGATTTCCCTGAAATACCGGTGTACCAAGTCTGGTCAGTAGGAGAAAAACGGGCTGTAGTATTGGGAGTAAACCGAAAGGAACGTGACCTTGTCCCAATAAACGCTCAAGAAGGATTAGTATCGTTTCAGGAAAATATTGAGCAGCTAATTATTTTTGGGGAATGTAAACTTTCACAGTTTCAAGAGGATTTTCCGGGCTTTGTGAAGAAAGCTGAGTTTTTAACAGAGTATGGCAGTTATTTCACAGCAGGAAAAAGGTAACTCGTTAATTTGGGTTTAACTTCATGCTGGAAGCTTGCAGCTTATTAATAATCTGATCGTATTCTTCGTCAGTAATAACTTTTTCGTTATGAAGAAACTGGAACTTACGTACTTCTTTTCGAGGATCATTCGAGAAGTCTATGTCACCGAGCATCAATTTTAATTGTTCTTTACGCCGGCTGAAAATAGTGTCGATTATATTGTCATGTTCTTTATTATTGAGAACAAATATTCCTCCCTTTTCAGATTCGAGAATGGTGAATTTTGTCCCTGAAAAACCATAAATAATGAAACAGATTACTCCAAGGGTTAACCAGAGCGAACCTCCAAATGAACCACCTTCAATGAGCCTGTAAACAATCTGAACGACTCCAATCAAGACCCAGAAGATACCAACATTCCTGAACCAGTTGCTCCGCTCTTCCAACTCGCTTTTTTCAGTCGAGATAGAAGTGTAGGGCACCGAGAATGTACGCTTGCCGGCGCTATCCTTCATTGTGTATTTGAGTTTTTCATCCTCGAACTCAAATTGTGTCCAGGTGGTTAATTTTCTCTGTGAAATTTCCATTTTGCTCACCTCTGACAACAATACTCAATTCCTCGATTAGTATGTTTGCTTTTTGGGTGGAGTGTGCTTCTCTTATTGTTATAAACTATTTTAGCGCAAAATCATTTAATTTCAGGCTCTAAGCAAAAATCTGCTTTAGAGATTTAAGCAGACGTTGATTTTCTTCAGGACGACCTACGCTGATACGCAATCCCTTTTCATTTCCGAAGGGTCCCAGGGGTCTGGCTATTATCCCTTTTTTTATCAACTCATCGAACATTTTTTCGCTTTCGCCTTGCTTACTGAATTCCATGAAAACAAAGTTTCCATGAGGGAAAACGGCGTTTATACCCATATCAATAAGCCCGTTATACAGAATAGCGCGCTCCCTGGAATTGACTGCAACACATTTCTCTAAATATTCAGTATCATCCAACGCTGCCAATGCGGCAACCGAGGCGAGATCGCTGATCGAGAATGGTGTCCGGTGCTTCATCAGTGATTGAATGACATCCGGATGGGCTATTGCATAGCCGATACGGAGACCAGCAAGGCCGTAGATCTTTGAGAAAGTGCGAAAGATTATCAGGTTTGGAAATTCTTTTAATAACTCAAATGAATCCGGATAGTCGGTATCAGTAATATACTCGGCATAAGCTTCATCGCAAACTACATACATATCAGACGGCACAGATTGAAGAAATTTTTTCATTTCATCATGTGTTACCATTGTGCTGGTAGGATTATTTGGATTGGCAATAAATACTACTTTAGTCTTTTCATCACAGGTAGAAAGCAAATTATCCAGGCTTATTTTATAATCGACCATTTTGGAGAATTTAATACTTCTTCTATTAGTTCCGGCAATTATTTTATAACCCGGAAATGTTACCTCCGCTGTAACGATATTTTCATCAAATCCAACAAAAGCTTTTACTGACATGTCCATTAATGCTACCGAACCTGCCGAAATAACGATATTATCAAATGAGACGCTGTATTTCTCAGCTAACTTGTGTTTTAATTCTGTATGAAGGACGTCAGGATAACGAAAAATGGAAAGGATGTTTTCTTTAACAGCTTCTAATGCAAGCGGAGATGCTCCAAGGGCATTTTCGTTTTGTGATAGTTTTATTATTTTTGCAAACTTCTCTGATTCACCATTCACAATCTCGAACATGAATAATACTGCCTCTTTTATTAGTTATTCGAATATACTCTTACTTATATTGAAAAGCACCTCTTCACGATACCAAGCAGAAGCACGAATATCGGAAATTGGCGAGGCATATTCCAGTATTTTCGTAGCAAATTCTTCTGATTCTGATGAGCCAATTTCTGAAAATCTTTTGCCTGTTAAATATTCACATGCTGAACTGGCAAATTTTATCGTTGGCGCGACAGACCCGATTGCGATACCAGCGAGGGTAATTATATCATCGGCAGTGATTTGAATATGATATGCCAGGGAAACCACTGAACATTCCATTGACCGTCTGACACCTACCTTTATGAAACCCGAGTGTACTTTCTCGCCGCTATTGTTTACCGGGATCTGAACTGAACGCAAAATTTCATTTTCCTTGAGATCGGTTTTTCGGACACCTGTGAAAAAATCTTCTATTGGTACAACCCTGACTTTTCCATTTGCTGATAGAATTTCGCATTCGGCTTTCAGGGCGACTAATGCACAAGCCATATCACCCGCGGGTGATGCAGTACAGAGGTTTCCGCCTATTGTTGCCACTTGCCGTATTTGCCCTGAAGCAAGCTGATTTGCCGCTTCGTATAAAACCGGAAGCCGCTCCTGTATGGTTAGGTCTGAAGTAATTCTGTTTGCGGTAACGAGCGCACCTATCCTGACTGAACCATCGTTATTCTCTATAGAATTAAATTGCGGATCATTCAGGTATCCCAGATTTATTACTGTCAAATCTTTTTCAGGCTGCTTCTTCAGCTCTATCAGTAAATCGGTGCAACCGGCGCCAAACCTGAAGTTCCTGCCCTGATTTGCAGCGATTACCTCAAATAGTTCTTCGTTTGTTTCGGGACTTGCTACATTGAAATTCATAATATCAGCTCTTTTTCTCACACAAAACGTATAAACACAAAGTAAATACCTGCAAATTCTTTAGCCAAACCATGTCTCTCAGCTTTTATTACTTAAGGCCTGTAATACCTTTTCCGGTGTTATTGGAAGAGAATCTATCTCAACGCCAATAGCATTCGAGACAGCGTTTGCTATCGCTGCGGCGGTAGGAATAAGCGGCGCTTCGCCTACTCCTTTGGCTCCATAAGGTCCCGCTTCATCAATTGTCTCGATAGGATAAAAATGTATCTCGGGAATATCACAGGCAGTGGGCAATTTGTATTCATGGAAACTTGGATTCAATATATATCCATTATCCACTTTCAACTCTTCGGTCAGTGCATAGCCCATTCCCATTACGACACCACCCTCTATTTGTCCACCCAATCCCAATGGATTCAAGACCTTACCAACATCCTGAGCCATATGAATATTCAGAACCCTGACATTTCCGGTGTAAGTATCCACTTCAACCTCAATCGCCTGCGCCGCAAATGCATAGGCTCCGGAAATATTGCCTTTGAAATTCTTATCTGCGAACTTGCTGCCCGGCTCATAATAGTGTGACACGGTTAATAAATCATTAGGTCCTTTGAAATGAATCTGCCTGGCTACTTTGTCAATCTTGATGGATTCACCGGTTTTAATAGACTTAACCGTTCCACCGTCATATTCCAGGTCATCTTCATCTGTTTTCAGCATTTCAGCAGCTTTGGGAGACAGCTTGGTCTTTAACTCTTTTATAGCTCCTAACAGGGAATTTCCCGCGACAAAACTCGTTCTGGATGCATGCACTCCAACATCCCACGGTTTGATATCCGTATCAGTGTTGATCACGCGGATCTTTTCGATACCAATCCCCAATTCCTCCGCAGCCATCATGCCAAGTACCGTTTCCGAACCCTGCCCGATCTCGCTTGAACCTGTGATAATGGTCAGATAACCGTAATCGTCCATCTTCAGGATAGTGCCGCAACCGTCTGATGGATAGATTTTAGCTCCTCCACCAACATGTAACATTGAAGCGAATCCGATACCCTTTTTATACCTTTTTTGATCTTTATCATTCTCTTTTCGCGTCTTACCAACACCATCAATGACCATCTCCAGTGCATCTTTATGTCCGCATGTATTAAATTCCAGTTCCTGTCCGGTGAATTCTCCCCTGAAATTGGCATTGAGCAGACGTATCTCCGCTTTATCCATTCCCAGTTTTTCCGCTAAAAGATCAATGTTTCTCTCAACCGCAAACGTTGCCTGGGGGTTGCCGTATCCTCGAAATGATCCGGCATATACGTTGTTGGTATATACAGCGTCAGCGTCAAAAACACAGGCAGGCATTTGGTACATTGACGAAAAGGTCTGCATCATCACAAATGGAGTAGTCGCTCCCCAGGAAGTATATGCCCCGTTATCCATGATGATTTTTGCTACCCTGAAGGTGAACTTGCCTTTCTCATCCACCCCGCTGGTCAGATCGATCACCATCTTCTGCCTGGTTGGAGAAGCTATGAATTCCTCTTCTCTATCGAATGTTATCTGAACCGGACGTCCACTTTTCATCGCAAGCAGGGCGCAGATCGGTTCGTAAGGATACATATCTAGTTTACTTCCGAATCCGCCGCCAATAACTGTCTGGATGACCCTGATTCTGGACGGCTCCATCTTGAGGACGTGAGCCATATCCCGCTGGTAAAGGAAAGGCACTTGTGTGACGCTGTACAGTGTCAGACGGTTGTCAATATTTGAATAATCTGCGGTAATGGCACAAGGTGCGAGGCATGCGTGAGTCATACGCGGCAGGAAGTAACGGCTGGTTACAATGTGAGCACTCTTATCCTTCTGCTGCTGGAGGTCGCCATGTTCATAGTGAAACGGGTGAGAGATGTTTTTATTTTTCTCATGAGAAGAGAATTCATTGATCTGCGGAGCATCATCTTTCAACGCTTCAAACGGATCAAAGACACCCTCTTGCACATTATACTTAACCTCTATCAGTTTCAACGCTTCCCGGGCGATTGCCGGGGTTTCGGCAGCTACGGCAGCGATCTCATCACGGATACAATTGACCCTGCCTTTTTTCAGGGCGGGATGATCCCGGCGGTAGCTGATGTTATTGACATCCACGTCATCAGCAGTAATGATACTAACAACGCCTGCAAGTTGCTCCGCTTTTGAAGTGTCAATTGACACCAACTCCGCAACCGGATATTCAGTACGTAGTATAGCGCCGTACAACATGTCCGGCAACACAACATCCTGACCATAGACAGCTTTACCGGAAACTTTTATTCCCGCATCTAATTTCGGCATCGGTTTGCCGATTACTTTAAGTTCTTTTTGCATTTATTCCCCCTCGAACAATGACTCAACCGCATCGATAATTTTCGTGTAACCCGTACAACGACAAAGGTTTCCTTCTATCGCCTTTTTTATTTCCTCCCTGCCGGGTACAAACCGGTTCGCCTCACAATGTTCTTGAAATGCTTTGATCGACATGACCATTCCCGGCGTGCAGTATCCACATTGAACGCCGCCATGCTGGATCATTGCTTCCTGAACCGGATCAAAAGGCGCGTTCCGATCATCCGTTGATAATCCTTCAATAGTTGTTATTTCTTTACCGTTTACATTTACAGCGAGATACAAACATGAACTGATAGCATCACCGTTGATCAGAACAGTACATGCGCCACACTCACCCTCAAGACAGCCGGGCTTAGTTCCTTTAAGGGAGAGTTCTTCACGTATCAGGTCAATCAGTAGTAAAGAAGGAGATATAGTCCGCTCCATCTTTCTGCCGTTAATAGTAAATGTGATTTTGTGGGTATCAGTAGGCATGATATATAAACTCTTTTGCATGATAAATGGAATTTCTTTGACCAGTCAATTTAAACAATTCCTGCCCATTTTGAAAGTCAAAATTTCGGATTATTTGGTCAGATTATTGTTGGATATTGAAGAAGCCCAAAATCACTCTTTAGAGTCGTAATATTGCCTGGCTTTTTCTGTAAGAGGAACGATGAAATCAGCTTTGCCTTCAGTATATGCGATCCTGTTATTTGGGTATTTTTTGGAAAGAGAATGCTTTAATTCCTGGTAACGTCCGGTTTTTTCAGGAAACTCTTTCAGATAATCCCTGAAATAGAGCCTGTCCCATAGCTTTGAATCTGCTTCAACCATGTGTATATGATGAGTACGTTTTCCCCTGGTATTGCGCTTTATGAACCAGGCATAATACTCTTCAGGTTTGGAAGTTTCATTAAACGGTGGACGCCAGAAATATTCATATCCTTCTGACTCGAGTAATGGTACGATCTGCTCTTTTGTCTCCTCGAGGCTACTGACCTCTACGAGAATATCAATAATTGGTTTGGCTGATAATCCCGGTATAGCTGTACTTCCAAAGTGTTCAATCCTGAGAACAATTGATCCTGGTAATGTACAAAGAAGAAATTCTGCCTCATTATCAAACATATTTTGCCATTCAGGATTATATGGGACAATTGATATCTCCTCTCGAATAATCTCATCTATACGCTGTTCCAGACTCTTTTCCAGCCTCTTATCTCCTTCTATAGCCTGCTATCTTGAACTCATTCAGTCAATGTATTCCGGATTCTTGAATCCGGAAAAGATGGAGTGTACTAATAAATTACGATGTTAAGCAGGATTATTACAAATCTTCCTATTTGCATGATATTTCTGTAATCAAGATTCAAGGCAACAGATACTTTCAATCCCTGGCTGGGCGCTTATATATTCAATACGCATCCCTATTTCACAAAAACTATTTTCCGCATTTCATTCATTTTCCCAGGAGCATAAACACGCAGGAAAAAGATTCCGCTTGCAAATCCTTCAGCGCTGAAATCAAACTGTCTGTAGCCACTTTCGACAGTTCGATCAAGTATAATCGCCGTCTCTCGTCCTAACAGGTCATAAATACTTATCCACAGATCAGTTCGCTCTGGTAGTCCGACAATTATGGTCAACTTTGAATTGAATGGATTGGGATATGCTCCGATAAATTCCCATTCGTTGGGTATCTCATCGCTTCCATGACCTTTTATTGCAGTGAAATGGAATTCACGAGTTTCAGTGGAATATGTACGGTGATAGACATGATCCTCGGCATAAACACGCCAGAAATATGCATTCTCAAAGTCGAAATCTTCCACTACAAGATAAGTATCGAGTCCGGTGTGGAATACCCGACTGCTGTCAAAAGTATCGTCCATCGCTATCTCAAGGGTATAATTTACGGTATCGCCGGGTGTCGGGTCTTCGGCGCTCTGCCAGGTGAAAAGCACCGGAAGTTCATTACGCACTTCGAAATCATCCGGCTCGCCAAGATCGAAAGAGTCAGGAGCGATTCCATCGCTGAAGATGAATTTTAACGTGTCCTCTGAAATTACCGGCGGCATGTTATCACCTTCGGCTATTACCCGCCAGTAATAGAAGTTTTCAAAATCTTCTATTTCGATTGAAATAAACGTATCTGCTCCAGCGTCATATTGCACGGCATCATCAAAACCCAGGGAGTCAAGATCGTTGTAAGAATTGAATATTTCAAGCGAGTATTGGAATA
>Ga0075120_10000193_pt1 | contig 49071 bp, 60 predicted proteins | sample AntAceMetag02UKL_FD_69792 | JGI IMG/M metagenome (GOLD analysis project Ga0075120, IMG submission 69792) | Saline lake microbial communities from Ace Lake, Antarctica - Antarctic Ace Lake Metagenome 02UKL | ecosystem: Environmental > Aquatic > Non-marine Saline and Alkaline > Saline | place...
ACAAAAAAAATTATAATTTGACAGAAAACCTTACTATCATTGACTTAAAAAAAACGTGCGTCAAGGCTGCATATTGGCCCCCTTTTTTTTGATCAATCAGTTTTTTAAGAACATCCGGCACCAATTTTACTGTTCCCTGATCTGTAAAATCAATGATATCTTGTAACGCAGTTTTATTTAACTGGGTGTCAAAGCCAATAATGACAAGGGTTTTAGCCGATAAGGAATTTTGTAACGCAGTTTGCATTAAATCGTTTGGAAACCCTTTATCGATAGTGCTATTCGCCGATAAGGTCTCTTGTAACGCATCTTTAATTAACGAAGTGACTTTTTTAGACTCTTTCCGCTTCCAGTATCCTGGGTTCTGCTGGCGCCACTGCTGAACCCGGATGACATTTTCAGGACCTGAGAAGTGGTCTCTATTTTTTGGTTTCGTTAACCATTGTTGCTGACTGTATCGCTTGCTGGCTTCTTTGCATTCTGGTTTTCTGCAAAACTTTTGCCTTTTTAGATTGCGGGGATCTGGCTTGAATAAATCATCACAGTTTTTGCACCTACGTCTTCTTATTTTCTTTTTCATAGACCTGGTACCTCCTCAGATCTATGATTGGCATAAAAAAAGGCGGGCGGGGTATTTTATTTAAAATGGGGCGGGGTCTGCGGGATCAGGCGGGGTAAACTCGCAACAAAAAAAACTCGCTACATAATTGGAGATAAATCACCTCCCTTATTAAAATTCCTACACCGAAAATCACAGTACTTTAAATTGTGGTGCAAGGCAAATAATTTTCCAAAAAAATATTCAACTGTATTTGACCAAGCTCAATCAAATGGACAAATCTTCCACTAAACTATAATTGGAGTTACAAATTATTTAAAAAAACTCAACTCAACTCATTTTATACATCAGTAAAAATTAAGGTTTCCTTGATTTACAAGCCATGGTTTAAATGATACTTAAAAAACAGGCCAAATTGAGATTGACGTAATTATCAAAACCTTGAATAAAATTGATCCGCTTCTTTATGCTACAAAAATGGCAATAGGCCCAAGGCAGCTTACAGAATCTGAAACAAGAAATACGGCCAGACGTGCTTTTAAAACCAATACCAAATTAACATCTTCTGAAATCGGCAAGGCAATTGGCAGATCAAGACAGGCCGTTGACTCATATATTGCTGATTTAAGAGCCACAACCCTTTTGGAACTTGATCTTAAAATCTTTCATTTAAACATGCTTGGTATTCCCCAGGACAGGATAGCAAAGCGATTGGGCATTCCACGAAAGACTTTATTTAACCATTTGGCCAAAATGCCAGGACTGGCAAAATGGCCAAATAGCGACTTATTGAAAGGATTTACTGTCCCACAGGTTGCGCAAAAGCACGGCTGGCCTGAACCTATCGTGTGGTCACAGGCGTTGAAAGGAAAGGATGATCTATCCCGGTTTAAAAAACTTCATTGGAAGCTTCGGCCGTTGGATGTATGGAAATTTAATGGTGACAAAATGAAGGCCCAAATGCAAAGGGAAAAGATTCTTGGCGTTGTCAGCCGGTATGTGTTGATAGTGAGATTGCTTAATCCGGGATCCAATCTAAACTCATCCAGACACTGCCTATTCATCCATCAGATAGATCGGCTATGTGAGGGGAGACAATGACATTTTTATGGCTGTCTAGTCAAGCAGCCAGGATTCGTGGTTGTATAAACTTAACAGGGTTGGATAAAGGATGGTATTAATCTGCTTGTTTGTTGTCAAAAGCGCATCCTTACCAAATACAAGCTCGCTACTAAAAACTTCAGGTGTGATAAAGCGTGTAGGCACATCAATGGTAAGCTGCTCTATTCTGCTCAGGATTTTTTTCTTTTGTATGTTGGGGTGCCAGGCCAGATACCATCCCCAGTCCCCGAAACTAGGGACATTCTCATGAAACGGAAGAATATCAAATGCAGCGCTTTCCAGGGTTCGTCCAATACAAAGAAAGCTTTCTTTGGCAAGATAGGGTGAGGTTGCCTGGACCACCATCAACCCATGTTGTGACAAATGCTGTTTTACTTTTTTATAAAATTCTCTGGCATACAGCTTGGTCAATTCTGGTGTTGAAGGATCCGGCATGTCAATAATAATGACATCCCAGAAGCCTGAAACATCGCTTAAAAATTTATCTGCATCAACATTCATCACTTTTACATCGGCAAGCTTGTAAGGTTCAGGTTGATTTATGGGATGCCTTTTTTTATGGTCTTCAAGATAAAGTCGTCTATTGATCCCCTGGGTAACTCCATTTCCTGAAATAAAGACAAGGCGGGCATCTTTAAATGCATCCTGATTAATTCTCTTTAAAACAGGGTGGGTTTGGGCAAGATTGGTCATTTCAGGATCCAGGTCCACCAGAAGCACTTGTTTTACCTCTTTATATTTCAAGACCTCTCTTAAGGCACACCCATCTCCGCCACCGAGAATAAGCACCCTTTCTTTGATCGGGGCAAGATTCATGACCGGATGCACCATGGGCTCATGGTATCGTTGTTCGTCAGTGCTGCAAAATTGCAGGTTCCCGTTTAAAAAAAGCCTGACTTCATCAAAGGGTTTATAATGGGTAATGACGATATGCTGGTATTGTGTGGTTTTGCTTAAAATAATGGAGTCATCATACAGGGGCTGTTCAATCTTTATGTTCCATTGCCGATTATTGAGATATCCATATGATATGGTACAAAAAGTAAGTACCATGACAGCCGGCACCAGGAATCCTGTTTTTAACAATCCTTTTTTTGAAAAATAGACAAAGGTGACGAAGGCCAGGAAAAAATTGACTCCGGCTGTCAGAAAGGCTGCTTCCGTGATGGGCGTAAATCTTAAGAAGATAAATACAAAGATGAATGACCCTATGAGACTGCCAATGTAATCAGCACTCAGGATGTTTCCAAGGTTGGTGGATAACTCTTTGCTAAAGTCATTATTTATCCTGATAATTACTGGAATTTCAAGCCCGATCATGATGCCGATAAAACTTACAAAAAAATAGAGTACCAGGATGTAATGGGCTGTATAACCATAGGATATATAGGTCAGGGTGGGAGAAAACCCTCCGGCAAGGGCTAACCCTGTTTCCACCCATACAAAGGCATATATAAGATATTTTTTGGGAATCTGTGCCTGGATCAGGCTGCCAAACCCCATCCAGAACAGCATGAGTCCTATGACCATGGCCCATTGTTCAAAGGAATTGCCAAGTATCATGGAGGCAAGGCTTGCCTGAATATACTCAAGGATAATGCCGCAGGCACCGCTTGCAAACATACAGGCACACAGCAGCACTGATGCAAAGCTTAAGCCGGCTCTTGTTTTTCTCATGGGATTACATGGAAAAAGCTATGATAATCGCAACCGCATTAATGGCACTTGCCACAACTATCAGGGCAGCCACATTCCGGTCTTCCTTGACTTCCGTTGCAATATTGGTTGTGGGCAAAAGTAGCTTGTCAACGACTATTCTAAAAATTAACAGCATGACAATACCAAAAACAGCATATATGCCAAAACCGGCAAGATCATTGGCCCATCCTGTAAACGGGCCTGAAATACTTGACCTGAGAATAATGCCCATGGCTATGAGGATACCGCCAAGCCCGATACCAGCGGCAAGATTATTATCTTTTATCTCATTTCTTACATTAAAGGGCGTGATCAGCTCATAAAGAAATCCAAAAATCAGCAGGGCCATTTGACCCAGAATAAAAAAGAGAATAGTACTGGCAATACTCTGGAAAAAGGTTCCTCCGGCTCCTGAAATTGATCCGTTAAGAATAAATCCCGTGGCAATATACATCCCTGCTTCAACCATGCCCACGGCTGTGTTCCCAACGACTTTACTTCCATCAGGCTGCAAGAATTCTTTGACGCATTCTTCATCATTATTGATATTGCCCAGCATGATGAAATCATTTATGGTCCGGGATGAGAACATAAATCCCGTGATAATAAGCCCGTCAACCAGCAACTGGATCACATCAAGAAAAAAACCTTTTGAAGATCCGCCCATGGCCCCGGACAATGCAATGGCAATCCCGAGATAGAGTCCAGCCCTTCTAAGCCCAACAGCAACATTCCCATCATCAATATGAACATCATCATCAAAGTCTTTAGTCCGCCAGTCATCCACTTTTTTAACCAGCCAGATAAAAAAGATGCCCAAAATGACATATGTCAATCCTTGACCAAGCCCTGCGAGAGTTACAGCTATATCCATTCTTTCCTCCTTAGAATTGTTCTATTTACCTTTACTTTTCGGACCACCGCCACGAAGATTGGCCCCGGCGCCTCTTACAGAAGGGGTTTGAGATTTGAACCCTCCGCTTTTTGCAAAATTTGTACTCTGAAATCCTGGTGATTGTTTTACAATTGTGCCAGATGTACCATATTTCTGGAACCCTTTCTGGGTTTTGCCAAAATAAGGTTGCCTGTTCCTATAGTTATTATTCCAGCCATTCCAGGAATTGTAAGAATAATAGGAAGGCCGCGAATTAAAAAGCATGGAAAAAAGGGCATATTTCCCATACCAGGACCAGAACTGGTTACCTGTATTATCTTTTTTCCATTCCCCGTATTTTGAATTGCCCACATAGGCCATCCCCGGCGGAGCTGCCTGGGTCAGACGATCCTGTTCAAATACACCATAGGGTTTGGCCAGGATAGCCATACCAAGATATTCAAGGTTGGCATCATAAAAACTTGCATCCACCTGTTCCCAACCTGTCTCTTTTGTTGCACCGTTTTCTTCCAGCATATATTTATGAAAATAAACTTCCTTTGAATCTTCCACAGAAAAAGATGCCGCATTGTGACCTCTTCCCGGCCATTGCTCTGCAGGTTTAATGGATAGTTCTTTCCACAAATCGCCAATATTACTTGAAAATCTTGACCCGGTGAAGCCTGCAGTAATTGCTGCAATGGTGTCTATATTATCAGCCGTCAATGCCTCATATAATGCAGGGCTGACCTCACGTTGAAATGTGGCAAATTTTGGATCATAATAATCCGAATTTTCATTCCAGGATTCCCTTTTTATGGTCACAAAATATTCTTCTTTCATGTCTTTAAGAATTTTTGTGTAACCTGCATATAGCTGGGCCATTTCTCCGGTTAGTTTTGTTTCAAGGGTCTTGGCCTGTTCAAAGCCGGAAGCAAGAGCTTGTACACTGTCAGCAAAGGCGGCATAGTCAGCTATTGACCCTGCTGAATGCCTGCCAAACTCATCAGCCACAACACTCAAATGATCCCTGGATTGCCTTTCAAGCTTTGACAGCGGTGCAAATCTGGTGTTTATTTTTTCACTTAGATCCGGAAAATCAGCAATTGCTTTTGCCATGGGACCGGTTTTCATTTTATCTGAAATCCCGTGGATTTGCTCGGCATCTTTTTTTGACTGGGAGTGTAAACTAACGGCATTGTCAATGGCCCCCTTGATTTTTGAAAAACGCGAAACCGGGGTTCGGGCTAACTCTTCAGCATACTGAAGGACTTTTTTTATCCTTGTAATCTGCTGTTTGACCCCCTGGGCAAGTTCAGGTTTGTTTTTGCTGACCAAAGGTTTCAAGTCTTTGTCATAAAGTATTTTTGCTCTGTTAAGCTCATCATGGGCAAGTTGAAACTTTTGAGCCCAGTTTTCCTTTAAGGCAAATTTTTCAACAGCCTTAAATTCAGATGATTTCGTAAGGCTTAAATATTTTTCCTTATGTTTGTCCACTTGGGATTGGCCGGTCTTAATGGCGTTGTGCAGAGATTTGGCTTCATTTTTAAGTTCTTTGGGAAGGCCTGCACCGCATCCGGTCAAAATAGCAACCAGGCCTGCAATGGTCAATCCTGCAATGAAGTTCATAAGGAATTGTTTTCTAACCATCCTTAAACGTCTCCTTTGCTGATGATGTTTATACTATCAGGGTTAACAGGGCTTGAGGTATAAATCTGGTATTCATCCTTGCCTGATCCTGACCATTCCTCAATGGTGAGAAATTTAGTCTGGGCCTCATTTTCAAATTCATACATATAGACTTTTTCTTGTTTTGTCCCCCGATAATAAACAGATGCCCAGTCATCGTCATACCAGAATTTTTCGCCATTGATCACGACAACATCCTTGTCATCGGCAATCTGGTCCAGATCATCTTCATCTATGGCCTCTCCTGCATCATCTTTTAAATTCCTGAATGAAAATCGTTCAAGGGTCATGGAAACTTCAAGCTCATCATCGAATTCCCACTCAAAATGAATGGTTTGTCCGGTTTCAAGGCAAAGACAGGTCAATTCATAAATAAAATATCCTTTTTTGTTTTTAAAATCATCAGAGGTCTCTTCATATTTATTTAAACTTTTTACAAAATAGGTGTTGCCAAGATATTCAAAAAATGAATTGCTGCCGACATCTTTTAGGCTCAGTAATTCCTTTTTCTGTCCGGAAACAAGATCTTCTTTTTTAAGGGTTCTTATGGCACTTAATCTTTCCTGAAAAGATTTTTGTGTTGCAATATCAAGCATGGAATACCTCCAAATTTAAAACAGGCAGATTTATGTGTTTTGGCTTATGCGTCCGCACGTCTTGCTGTTAATGCATCGGTTCTTGCCCGGAATCGGTCGTTCATTTTCCCGAGAGCGTTAGAACTCTGGGATGCAATATTAATGGTTTCCTGTGAAATCAGGGCATAGGTTTCAAATGCCTGTTCATAGGTTTGACACGCTTCTTCAAGGGCTTCAATATTTACAGTCATGCTCTGGCTCATTTTTGCTCCTTTGATGGCGGCGTTGCCAATGACTTTGGCCGTGTCTTTCATGGTCTCTGCAGCAGCCTTCTGAACCATATCCAGGTGTTGCATTGTCTCCATCTGCTGCTCAGCGGCAACCCTTACAGCCAGGGCATTTTTTACAGCCGTTGAAAGGATCATGTCAGTCCTCTGGACCAGCCTTCTGACCAGGTGGGAATTTCTCACCATCATCTCTCCGCCAAACCGTGTCTGGAGATTTGAGTTGTCAATGGTCTGGAGATCCACCACAGCCATGGCAAGGTCACTGGTCAGTGTGGTCAGGGCCTCTTTATTTCTCGGATCTTCAATGGTTGCCAAGTGATCCATCAGCTTCTGCCAGATGATCTGTCCCAGAAAGATTTGTTCCTGGAGCCTTGGCTGGATCTCTTTTAAAGAGTCACAAATGGTGGAAAGCTCTGATGCATCAAAGGCCACCTGATCAGCTTCATTCCTTAAATGATCTCGGATACCGTCAATGGTTGAATTAACTGTTTCCCTCCGCTCTGCGATAATCTTAAGTATCTCATCTCCTTTGGGCAAGCGGCTAACTGTCTTTGTGAACAGACCCAGCATTTTTTTAGGAAAGGGCATCTCAGCTCTTGCCACCATGGTGGGGTTCACCTTGTCCAGCTCCATTTTAATGGCCAGAATATTTTTCCCCACAGGAGAAGAGTCATCAGCAGCAACACTTTTAAGTACATTGCCCATTTTACGGTCATAAAGAGTCACCTGGGCCTGGGTCTCGTCCATAATTTCCTTGCCTAGGCCGAAAACAAAATTGCCAAGCTGCCAGTCAGTGGGATCCGCTTTTATTTTTTCAATAAATTCCATGGCCTGGGCTTCAATGGCCTGTATATCTTCAACAGCCAGGTGCTTGGGTTGCACAGGTTCAAGATTGGAAGGGGACTGGACCGGGGTTAATGCACCCTGCCCCGAAACCTGGGTTACTTCGGCAAGGACAGGGGCTTTTGCCTGTTGACCAACACTTTGAAGATCTTGTGTCATATCATTCATGTATCCTCCTAAAAAGACATTTTTTTAATAAATTTATTTTTTTATGAAAATTTGCCAGCAAGAAAATTTGCCATGGTCTTAAATTCTGCGGTCTCATTTTTCTCAACAATATCCCTGGACCGGTTGGAGACCTCATGAAGACTTTCTATGGTTTTTTTAAACATGTCAAACTGATTTTTCCGGCTGTCTGATGACAAATCAAGGTATTCCTTAACAGTTTTGTAAAGATGCTCCCTGCCGATTTTTTTAATTTCATAGGTCAGGGCCTCGCCGGGATATCTTTCCATCATGGAAGGTGTGATCACCATGAGATCATCTATAATGGCTTCAATTTCCCCAGTCATTTCCAGGGGAAAATCATGGTCTTTTCTCAGCATGATATTCAACTTTAATAAAGAATCCAGGATAGTTTTGTACTCCTGATCAGGAGATATCTCAGCCTTAGGGGCGAAAGAAGAGGATGCACTGTGTTTTGATGCAGAGTCCATGGCTTTATTCTTTTTCATATAAATGGCAAAGCCGATAATAGCAATAAGAAAAATTGCTGTACCAATGATCATTGTCATTGTGTTGCTCCTTGGTTTAATGTATTCATACCAACATTATTTTCATAAAAAAATAATGCAAAACTTTATATTTAAAAGGTTAAAACTTGTAACACTTTATATGGGGTGTCTTGAAAAATCAAGAAAGGAACAAGGTAATAAATAAGGAATTATGAATAAAGACAAGACATCACCGTTGGTAGAAATTAAAAGACAACCCTTTTTTTATGGCTACACCATCATCCCGGCTTCCTTTTTTATCCAGGCCATTGTCTGGGGGATCAGCAATAGTTTTGGTGTATTTTTTACCCCGTTAATCAGTGAATTCAGCTGGTCAAGAGCAACCATCTCAGGTGCTGCCTCATTATGTTTCCTGGTGCATGGTTTATCCAGTATGCTCCTGGGAAACCTGAACGACAGGGTTAGACCAAAGCTTATCATGAGTGCCTGTGCCATCTTCCTTGGGACAGGGTTCTTGCTGATGGCAAACGTTAATTCTGCCTGGCAGCTATACCTGTTCTATGGACTTATTGTCGGTATTGGGCTCGGCGGTATAGATGTTATCCCTGTGTCAACTGTAACAAGATGGTTTAAAAAAAATTGTTTTTATTCAATATCAAGTATTAGTATTTGCCTGATAAATCCAATATGTGATAAATAAAAAAACTATGTTCAACAATAACATCAAGGATACAAAGAGACATGGAAACAGATAATAAAAAAGGGCACTTTATTGAATCAATTATTATTAAAGATATAGAAAACAATAAAAACAAGGGAAAAGTTATCACGCGTTTTCCGCCTGAGCCCAATGGATATCTTCATATCGGCCATGCAAAATCCATTTGTCTGAATTTCAATATGGCCTATAAATTTAATGGTACCTGTAATTTAAGATTTGATGATTCCAACCCGGCAAAAGAAAAACAGGTTTATATTGATTCAATTAAATCCACGGTCAACTGGCTGGGATTTGAATTTGGAACCCCTTTTTTTGCATCCGACTATTTTGAAAAACTCCATGCGTTTGCCGTTGAATTGATTAAAAAGGGCAAAGCCTATGTGTGCAGCCTTAGCTCAGAGGACATCAGAAAACACAGGGGCACTTTAACTGAACCGGGAAAAGACAGTCCTTACAGGGAAAGAACGGTTGAAGAAAACCTGGATCTTTTTGCCCGGATGAAAAGCGGTGAATTTGGTGAAGGCGAGCATACCCTCAGGTCAAAAATCGATATGGCATCCCCAAATATCAACCTTCGCGATCCCATCATCTACAGGGTGAAAAAAGCCTCCCATCCCAGGACAGGAGATCAATGGTGCATATATCCCATGTATGATTTTACCCATTGCCTTTCAGATGCTATGGAAGGTATTACCCATTCCCTGTGCAGCCTTGAATTTCAAGATCACAGACCCTTGTACGACTGGACCCTGGATGAACTTGAAACCCCCTGCCATCCCCAGCAGATTGAATTTGCACGATTGAATATAAATTATACCCTTTTGAGTAAAAGAAAACTGCAAAGGCTTGTGGAGGAAAACCATGTGCAAGGCTGGGATGACCCACGACTCCCAACCCTGGAGGGAATGAAAAGAAGAGGATATACCCCTGAATCCATCAGAAACTTCTGCGACATTATCGGCGTTTCCAAAAAAGAAAGCCGCATCGATATGACAATCCTGGAAAACTGTCTGAGAGATGACTTAAACGAAAAAGCCCCCAGGGTCATGGGCGTGTTGCAACCATTAAAAATTACCATTAAAAATTATCCCCATGGCCAAACCGAGGAACTTAGCGCTAAAAACCATCCCCAGAAGGAAAAAATGGGAACAAGAACCATCACCTTTTCCAAAGAAATCTATGTGGAGCAGGATGATTTCATGGAAGATCCACCGAAAAAATTCTTCCGCCTGGGCCCTGGCCGGGAAGTACGACTGCGATATGCCTATCTTATTACCTGCAAAGAGGTTATCAAGGATGAGGCCGGGAAAGTGATCGAACTGATCTGTACCTATGATCCTGAAACAAAGGGCGGGAATGCCCCTGACGGCAGAAAAGTAAAGGGAACCATTCACTGGGTCAATGCCAATGATTGCATTGATGCAAAAGTAAGGCTCTATGACCGCTTGTTTAAAGATGAAAACCCGGAACAGAACAATCAGGATTTTATTGAGAACCTGAATCCTGATTCCCTGAAAGAGCTTGAATCCTGCAAGCTGGAAAAAAACCTGATCAATGCAACGCCTGAAACAGTGTATCAGTTTGAACGACTGGGATACTTCTGCCTGGATTCAAAAGATCAAGGCTCAAAAAATGCCACAAAAGACCTTCCAATATTTAACCGGACAGTGACCTTGCGTGATGCCTGGGCAAAGATAGCAAAAAAATAAACTATTCAAATTTCCAGGTGGTTCCTTGCTGGCCGTCCTCAAGGGTTATCTTTTTAGCTTGAAGAAGATCCCTTATATCATCGGCCCTTGAAAAATTTTTGTTTTTACGAGCATCGGCCCTTTGCTGTATCAAGTCTTCAATTTCAGAAGGATCAATGGCCATATCTGCCATACCCTTTTCTTTTTTAGCTTTAAAATAGGATTGGGGGTCCAGTAAAAATATTCCCAGGATATTTGAAATGGCTTTAATATCATTATAAAAAAGGGTTAAGGTTTGCAGCAGAACTTGATCTGGATTATCATGGGTATCATCCACAAGTTTATTGCCTTTTTTAACGGCTTCAAAAACAGATCCCAGGGCCTTTGCAGAATTAAAATCATCATTCATGGCAAGGGAAAAATCATCCCACAACTCTCCTTTTGGGGAGTCGGAAACTTTACACCCAAGGCTTTCAATTCTCTCAAGAAAGGCATAAATCCTGTCCAGACCCGTGGACGTTTCCCTCATGGAATTTTCAGAATAATCAATGGGGCTTCTGTAATGATTTGACAAAAGAAACATGCGGATCACTTCCGGAGAATAGGTGGCAAGAACGTCCTTGATCATGGTAAAATTACCCAGTGATTTTGACATTTTTTCATTGTTAATATCCACAAACCCATTGTGAATCCAATATTTGACAAACTGAGCGCCGAATACAGCTTCGCTCTGTGCAATCTCGTTTTCATGGTGAGGAAAAATCAAGTCTTTGCCACCGCCGTGAATATCAAAGCTTTCTCCGAGATATTCATAGCTCATAGCTGAACATTCAATATGCCAGCCAGGCCTTCCTTCACCCCAGGGGCTTTCCCAGAAAGGTTCGCCTGGTTTGGCAGGTTTCCACAAGGTAAAATCCAGAGGACTCTTCTTTTTCTCATCCACTGCAATCCTTGCCCCTGCTCTCATGTCATCGGGGTTCCGGCCGGAAAGTTTTCCATACTCCTTAAAGGAATCAATGGAGAAATACACATCCCCTCCGTCAACAGGGTAAGCTTTGCCCTTGTCTATGAGCATCTGGATAAAATCAATAATATGCCGGATATGTTCCGTGGCTTTGGGCTCAACACTGGGTCTCAATACATTGAGTGCATCCATTTCATTATGAAATTCATCAATATATTTCTCTGTAATGGCAGAACAGTCAACCCCTGTCTGATTAGATTTCTTAATAATCTTGTCATCCACATCTGTAAAATTTCTGACATACATGACCTCATATCCCAGCTGTCTTAACCACCTGAAAATAGTGTCAAAAACTACCACGGAACGGGCATGACCAATATGACTGGTATCATATACAGTCGGTCCGCAGACATACATGCCGACCTTACCTGCTTTTATGGGGATAAATTCTTCCTTCTTGCCATGTAATGTATTATAAACTCTTAAACCCATTTGATTTTTTCCATTATATTTTTCACGATTATATTTTTTTGGGGACGACTTTTACCAATAATGTACACTGTGCTGCAATACCCTGCTCTTTTCCAATAAATCCCAATTTTTCAGTTGTGGTTGCCTTTACATTAACAAGGGTTGAATCCATATTCAAAGCCCTGGCAATATTTTCTTCCATTTGTCTCTTGTGGGGGCTGATCTTTGGAACCTGGGCAAACACAATACAATCCATATTTACAATGTGACATCCTTTTTTTTTCAATAATTGCCCGCATTTTTCCAACAGGATAATACTTGAAATCCCTTTATATTGGGGCTCTGTATCTGGAAAATGGTCTCCTATATCCCCGAGGCCTGCTGCCCCCAGAATAGCATCACAAACCGCATGAACCAGAACATCCGCATCAGAGTGACCTTTAAGTCCCATGTGAAAATCCATATTCACGCCGCCAATGATCAGCTTTCTGCCTGGCACAAGCTTGTGGACATCATATCCTGATCCTATTTTATACTCGAATTTTTCCATATTTAAAAAATTTATCTTTTCCTCAATGAGTCAACTTTAAAAATTAAAGGATAATATATTCACTTTCACTTGGAAAGTCAAAATTTTGCTATTGTTAAAAACTCATCTTTACGAATCAAGTAAAACGTCATATCATTATAAATATGCTAAAAACTTTCAAAGGCAAGCCAACAACTCAGTTAAGGAAATAAAAAATGGAACGGTGCAACTGGGTAACAAATGATCTGATTTATATTAAATACCATGACAAAGAATGGGGCGTACCTGTTCATGATGATAAAAAGCTCTTTGAATTTATCACTCTGGAGGGTGCCCAGGCAGGGCTATCCTGGTTGACGATTCTTAAAAGAAGACCGGGATATAAAAACGCCTTTTCCAATTTTGATGTTGAAAAAGTCGCCAAATTCACACCTGAAAAAATAGAAAAATTACTTTTGGATCCAGGCATTATCCGGAACAGGCTGAAAGTCAATGCAGCAGTTACAAATGCAAGGGCATTTATTAAAATCCAGGAGGAATTCGGATCTTTTGATAAATACTCCTGGCGTTTTGTTGATGGGAAACAAAAAGTGAACAAATTAAAAATCCTTGACCATATGCCAGCCACAACCAGGGAATCCGATGCCTTTTCAAAGGATCTCAAACAGCGGGGATTTAAATTTGTCGGTTCAACCATTATCTATGCCCATATGCAGGCAGTGGGCATGGTTAATGACCACCTTGTCTCCTGTTTCAGGTATAAAGAGGTTATGGAATAATAATATCGGAGGAATAACATGTTTCTTGTTACTGCAAATCAAATACAGGATATGGATAAAAAGGCCATAGAATCTTTTGGCATCTCCGGGCTAGTTTTAATGGAAAACGCCGGAAGGGGTGCATTTGATTATCTGCTAAGAAAATTTAAAGATATTAAAACAAAAAAAATCGCCGTTCTTGCCGGCCGGGGTAACAATGGCGGAGATGGATTTGTTATTGCAAGATATTTGATGGAGAAAGGAATCATTGTTAACATTTTTTTATTATCTTCAAAAAAAAAGGTGACAGGCGATGCAAAAATCAATATGAAGCTTACCCAAAAATTATGTGACCAATCTTCCACCTGTTCCATTATTGAAATCCCGGATGCTGATACATTTAAGAAACAAAAAGCCCCTATTCTCCTTCATGACCTCTTTATTGATGCCATTTTGGGAACGGGCCTAAATTCAGATATCAAAGGATTTTTCAAGGATGCCATTGAATTGATCAATGCTTCCCAGCGGCCTATTTTTTCCGTGGACATCCCTTCTGGACTTCATTCAGATACAGGGCAGCCTTTAGGTGTTGCTGTAAGGGCAGATGCCACAGCCACCTTTGCTTTTGCCAAAGCCGGGCATATTCTCTATCCAGGGAATCGTTACACCGGCGACCTTGAAGTCATTGACATCGGCATTCCTAAATTCATTGCCCGGGAAAAAGGAATTAAACTCTTTCTGATTGAAAAAAAAGACATCGCTGCCTGTTTCAGCCCCAGAAAATTCCAAAGCCATAAAGGCAGTTACGGCCATTTGCTGGTCATCGGGGGGTCAACCGGAAAAACAGGAGCCGCAGCCCTTTGTGCCAATGCAGCCATGCGATGTGGAACAGGCCTTGTAACTTTAGGCATTGCCAAAAGTCTCAACCAAAGCATTGAACCCCAGGTCATTGAACCCATGACCCATCCATTGCCTGAATCAGACAAAGGGTTTTTATCGGACAATTGTTTTGAAGAAATTCTTAGTCTTTTAAAAGACAAACAAGCCCTTGCTCTGGGTCCTGGTATCGGCACCCATGAGGCCACAAAAAAGCTTGTCCACAACCTCATTGAAAAAAGTGAGATGCCCATGGTTATTGATGCAGACGCAATCAATTGTATAGCGCAAAATACTGACATCCTGAAAATGAAAAAAGCTCCAGCCATATTAACTCCCCATCCAGGTGAAATGGCAAGGCTTTGTAATATGTCAATCCGGGATATTCAGGTGGACAGGATAGGTATTTCCTCACAATTTGCAAAAGACCATGATGTTATCCTGATTTTAAAAGGTGCACAGACCATTATAAGCCTGAACGACGGAAGATCCTTTATTTGTCCCACGGGTAATCCCGGCATGGCTTCCGGCGGCATGGGAGACGTGCTGACGGGCTTGATCGCAGGTTTTTGCGCCCAGGGATTCTCCCCTGAAGATGCAAGTCTTGCCGGGGTTTTTATCCATGGCATGTGCGCTGACCGGCTTGCCGGGGAAATGGGTGCATTCGGCTTTGTTGCATCTGATATCATCCAGATAATTCCAAAAACCATTCATCATGATCTATTATGAAAACCATAAAATCACAGAATTCAGAACAAACACTTCACTTAGGTGAATACATGGGCAAAAAGATCTCAGAAGAGATTTTCCAGGGGGTCTCCATTGCCCTTAATGGGGAGCTTGGTGCAGGCAAGACAACCTTTGTCCAGGGATTTGCAAAGGGGCTTGGGGTGTCTGAAAAATATTATATCACAAGCCCGACTTATAACATAATTAATGAATATCCAGCAGGCGTACTTAGCCTTTGCCATCTTGACCTTTACAGGTTAGAATCTGTGGATGAGCTTGAGACTATAGGGTTTGATGACCTTATTGATGACACCAATGTTATTGTTGTTGAATGGCCTGAGATACTGAAGCATATCTCTTTTAAATTTGACATTGAAATCAATTTTAAATTTGATAAACACTATAACAGGATAATATCTATTACCTCTGGACAACCAGGATCAAATCTGATAAGCAAATTAGTTTTATAAATTTTAATATTTACCAATACCGGAATTACTATGGCTTTAAGAGTACAAAAATATGGAGGAACATCGGTTGCAGACATTGGACGGATCAACCATGTTGCCGACAGGGTAGCAAAAGCACACGATCAGGGAGACAAGGTTGTTGTTGTCCTCTCTGCCATGTCAGGTGTAACCGACCGTCTTATCGCTCTTGCCAAACAAGCCTCAAAAACACCGGACAAAAGGGAGCTTGACGTACTTCTTGCCACAGGTGAGCAGACAACGGCAGCCCTTCTTGCCATAATCCTCAAGTCAAGGGGGTACAAGGCAAAGTCTTTTCTTGGTTTCCAGGCAGGCATTCATACGGATAAAACATCTGGCAAGGCAAGAATACTGAATATAGACTGCCAAAACATACAACAGGCCCTTGAAGAGGGGCATATTGCAGTAGTAGCAGGATTTCAAGGAACCGATATAGATGGCGCCATTACTACCCTTGGCAGAGGCGGGTCTGACACATCAGCTGTTGCCATTGCATCGTCCCTGAAAGCCGATGTCTGTGAAATATTCACAGATGTGGATGGCGTATACACTACAGACCCCAAAATTTGCAACAGAGCAAAAAAAATTAACAAAATATCCTTTGAAGAAATGCTTGAAATGGCCATATTGGGTGCTAAGGTTCTTCAGATCCGTTCCGTTGAATTTGCAAAAAAATATAACGTACCCATACATGTAAGGTCATCATTCAGTGAGGAGGAAGGAACAATGGTCATCAACGAAAGTTCTGATATGGAAAGTGTCATTGTATCAGGTATTACCTGTGATATGAACGAAGCAAGAATCACCTTAAAAAAAGTTCCTGACCAGCCAGGTGTTTCAGCAAAAATATTCACCCCCCTTGCCGATGCAGAAATATGCGTGGACATGATTATTCAGAACACTCGCTCTGGCGGTGAGACAGACCTGACATTTACTGTGACCAAAGATGACTTTGAGCGGGCAAAAGAAATTTCCCACAAAGTTGCCAAGGAGTTGGGTGCTATACAGGTTCTCACGGCTGAAGAAATTGCCAAGGTTTCAGTTATAGGACTGGGTATGAAAAGTCATTCCGGTGTGGCCGCCACCATGTTCCAGGCCCTGGCATCTGAAAATATAAACATACGATTAATTAGTACTTCCGAGATCAGGATTTCCTGCGTGATCCTGGCAAAATATGCAGAGCTAGCTGTGAGAACCCTTCACACAGCATTCGGGCTGGATTAAAAAAAATAAGGCCGACATTCATTTAAACCTGCTAATCGGTTAAGGGCTCGCTCAAAAATTAATTGGACCAATTAATTTTTGAGCGAGCCCTAAGCCAAACCCAGGGCCGCTTCAATTTCTTGAATAACTTTCTGGACAGCTGCGGCAGGATCATCGGCATCCCTTATGGGTCGGCCAATGACAATCAGATCACTGCCAAGGGTAATTGCCTTGCCAGGTGTGGTTACCCTTTTTTGGTCATCATTTTCAAGAAACGTCCAGGAAGGTCTGATCCCCGGTGTTACAGCCAAAAAAGATTTTCCAAACCTTTTCTTTATCTGTTGGACTTCCTGGCCTGAGCAGATCACCCCTTTGCACCCGGCTTCATATGCCATTTTTGCCCGATGCATGACCAGAAGACCTGGGTCTTTTACAAACTTATCTTTAAACCCTGCGGCTTCAACCATATTGGCATCATTGTCTGTCAAAAGAGTAACCCCCAGGACTTCTGTTTTCCCTTTTCCACCTTTCACTGCTTTTTCAAGCATGGCCAAGGATGAACAATGGACCGTTACAAGATCTACTCCCAGGGTTGCCACCCTTTCCATGGCTCTTTGAACAGTAGCTGAAATATCATGAAGTTTAAGATCAAGAAATATTTTTGCGCTGCTCTCATTTTTCACCATCTTAACCACAGACGGCCCCTGATCAATAAAGAGCTCAAGGCCGATTTTAAACGTCCCCACCTTTCCATCAAGAAGTTTCACATATTCTTTTGCGTCCTTTACAGAAGAAAAATCCAAAGGAAACACAATATAATCCTTGCCTTGTTTCTGCATAACCCTATCCTTATCAAACATTTATTTTACCGGTTCCTCTATCAAAGATATCTCTTTGTTTTGATGTTCTTTGGGAGCAAACAAGTTTTTTATATCCTCTATGATCATATAAAGGCATGGCACCATCACAAGGGTGATGAGTGTAGCAAACAAAATACCAAAACCTAAAGAAATCGCCATGGGAATTAAAAACCTTGCCTGACGTGATGTTTCAAGAATAATGGGTGCAAGCCCGCCACAAGTGGTCAATGTGGTCAGTAAAATAGGTCGAAATCTCTGGATACCTGCCGAATGGACCGCATACAATACAGGTATCCCCTCACGATACCTGCGGTTTGCAAAATCAATCAAAACCAGAGAATCATTCACCACCACCCCGGACATGGCAACAAGCCCAAAAAGGCTCATGACGGAAAGGGAATATCCCATTATAAAATGACCTGCAATAGCTCCTATCATGCCAAAGGGGATACAGAACATGATGATAAAGGGTTGAATATAACTTTTAAACGGGATGGCCAAAAGGGCAAAGATACACAACAGTGCCATTCCAAGCCCTTTTAAAAGAGCGGAGATGCTTTCCTTAATATCTGCCTGACGTCCTTTAAAACTATAGGACAGCCCCGGATATTTACCTAAAAGATCCGGAAGGATATCCTTTTCCATATCTTTTACAATATTTTCTGCCTGGGAACGGGGCCGGACATTTGCTGTAACAGAGATCTCACGCCGTCCATTGGTCCTTTTTATGGATGTATATGCCCTGCCTGCAATGGTTTCCACAGCATTCCTAAGTTGGATTTCTCCGTTAGGCGCCAACAGCACCAACTCTTCAAATGTCAATTCCGACATCCTTTCTTGCTCGGGCAGAAGAACCCTGACAGTGACTTCACTTCTCCCCCGCTGGTTCTTCACCGCAGATACTCCCTGAAAGGCATGGCGGATCTGATTGGCCACTTCTCTGGACGTCAGTCCCATACGCTTTCCGGCAGGGCTCAAGGTAATATCAAATTGTTTCTTTCCTTTGGCAGATCCGTCATCAATATCATGGACAATGGAATACCCGGCAAGGCTTTGGGCCAGGTCCTCCCCTGCCCTGTCCAACATATTTATATCCCGGTGACTCAGACTCACCGTCAAGTTTTTACCTGACCCAGGTCCACCTCTGTCCGACTCAAAAGTAATGGTTTCAAGCCCTGGTATCCTGCCTGCCTTTTTTCGCCAGATATTGGCCACTTCCGAGGTGTTTAATGGCCGGACATCCGGATCTGTCAAATAAAGTCTAACCCGTACCTGGTTGTCCCTGACCTGAGAAAAAATGCCGGTTGACAAATGTTCTTTACCGTTTTCCTGGATAACCTCATGGGCTTTTTGAACAAGAAGCTGTTCAACATTTTTTAAGGTATCAGAAGGTGTGCCATAGGGCAGAACTGCTTCGCAAAAAGCATAATCAGATTCCACCTTGGGAAACATTTCCATACCCATACGGCCGGAAGAGACATAGCCGGCCGTTATCAGAAGCAACGCAATACCAAGGGCGATGACAGCATATCGATAACGTAAAAAAAATAGCAGCGCCCCGCCATAATATTTTTTAACAATAGTTTCAAAAAACCTGGAAAATTTTTCCTGCCACTTTTCAAGATAATTTAAGGGGAAAAACAAAGGCCGCCTGTTTTTGTGGCTTAAATGGGCCGGCAGAATAAAAAGGCTCTCAATCAAAGAAACCGCGAACACGGCAATCACCACAAAAGGAAGGGTTTTAAACACCTTTCCCATAAATCCGGGCACAAACATTAAGGGCACAAATACCACCATGTTGGTTATCACGCTGAACACCACTGGCATGGCAATACTTTTGGTTCCCTTGACAGCTGCTTCCAGGAACGGCATTCCCTGACGTCTGCAAAAATAGATATTTTCTCCCACTACCACTGCATCATCCACAACAATACCTAAGGTAACGATAAAGGCAAACATGCTGATAATGTTAATGGAAAATGATGTTGGTGCAAGAAAAAGAAAAGCTCCTAAAAAAGAAATGGGAATCCCGAGGCTGACCCAGAATGCCAGCCGGATTTCAAGAAAAAGTGCCAGGAAAAAAAAAACCAGGCCAAGCCCTAAATAGGCGTTCCGAAGCAAGAGATCGGCTCTCTGGGCAAATACCTTGGAAAGATCTCTTAAAACGGTCAGGTCCACCCCCTGGGGCAGGGATTCATCGATTCGTTTTACAATAGCTTTGCCTGAGGTTGCCACCTGGATAGGGGTCTGGTCACCCACCCGATAAACTTCTATGATCACAGCCCGTTCGCCATTAAAGGACGCCCAGTTATCTGTTTCTTCAAATCCTTCGGTAACAGTGGCAATATCTTCAAGCAAAACGCTTGATCCGTCTTCCAGGGAAATGACGGGAAGCAACGCATATTGTCTTGCATAATCTTTACGATCTCTGACCCGTAAAAGGATATCCCCTCCACGGGTTTTGATGCTGCCGCCGCCAAGCTCCACAGATGCTCTGGATATGGTTAGCGCCACGTCCTGAAGGGTAAGGCCGTAGCGCCTCAAGGTCTGCCTTGGTATTGCAACCTGGATTTCCCGGTCCCTTACTCCATCAAGTTCCACCTGGGTAATTCCTTCATCCATGAGCAGCTCATCCCGGATCTGATCTGCCAGGGCCCGCATGGTTGTTTCAGAGGCATTCCCATACAGTGCGAGCCTCAGGACCTCTCTTTTCCTTGCTGCAATGGAAATCTGTGGCTCTTCGGCCTCTAATGGAAACGTGCCTATGCGGTCCACCTCACTTTTGATCTCCTGCCACAGGCGATTGATATTGGTTCCTTCAAGGGCTTCTACGCGGATAAAGGCATATCCTTCATTGGCAGTGGCAGTGATCTCATCAATGCCTTCCAGATCCTGAATGGCCTCTTCAATGGCAAGAAGAAGGCCATTTTCCACTTCTTCCGGGCTGGCACCTGGATAGGCAATGGAAATATTGACAATATCTAGGCTGAATTCAGGGAACACTTCCTGCTTGATGTGAAACCCCATGTAAAGCCCGCCAATAAGAAGCACGGCCATGATCAGATTGGCAGCAACTGAATTGCCGGCCATCCATGCTATAGATCCCCTGCTTGGAGCATGATCAGCGTTTGTCATGAACGATCTCCTGATGAAAGCTGCAGTGCCATACCTTTTACCGGAGCCGGCAGATCCGATGTAATCACTGCATCTCCTGAGTTGATACCGGATTTGACAAAAACCTGCCCGTCTTCCTTCCAGGCAAGGCTGACCTCCTTGATCTCAAGAACACCTGAATTATAAACCCAGACTGTGTTCCCATCCCTTAATATGGATCTTGACAGGGAAAATACATTTTCAAGGGGTTTTCCCAGGATCTTAACCGCCACATGATCATCCAGCAGCAATTGCGGGATCTTTCCCTGGTGTTTCAACCCCAGAGGATCGGGCACCAGGATAATCACCCCTGCCATACGACTTTTGCCGGTCATTTTTCCAGTGATTCGAACAACCTTACCCTGCCAGGTTTGTTTTGAATACTGGGAATGGATAATGGCCTCACTACCGGTTTTTTCACTGATCCTGAGTGCAGCCAGCCGGTCCGGCGGAACCAGCGCTTCAACCCTGTAAGCATCCACATCCACCAGGGTGGCAAGTGTCCCCTGTGTTGTCACAAGTGACCCTATATTGACTTGTTTTTCAAGGACAAGGGCATTAAACGGGACAATAACTTTTGTCCGGGACAGGTTTAATTGAGCTTTTTCAAGATCAGCCCTGGCCCTGTCAACCTCAGCTTTTGCCTGGATAAGCTGGGGCTTTCTCAAGGCAAGGTCTGTTGCCTTTACCACGCCTTCGGAAGCTTCATTTATCAATTTGAGTTCTTCTTTTGCAATCATTTGACTGCCTTTTTCAATGGCAAGATATGAAAAGGCTTTATCAAGTGCACTTTGGGCTTTTTGGACTTCTATCCTATAATCTGAATCTTCCAGCGTTAAAAGTGTCTCACCCTTTTGCATCACCCCACCCCGGACAAATTTTGGAGAAATGGATATCACTTCTCCAGATACTTTGGATTTTAATATAATCTCTCTGTCCGGCATGACTGTGCCCATGACCTGGACTGAACTTATATAGTTCCCTGGCTTCATGGAAATAGTTTCCACTACAATGGCCTGTCTTTGGGGCGGCTTTCGTTTTATTTTCAGTTCTTTGGACTTAAAATAATTCCACCCTGCGACGCCTGCTAAAATCAAGCAAATGGGCAAAATGATTTTTATCAACAGTATGACTACATAACCCCATTTTTTCAAAGCGCTCATCTTATTTACTCCACATCTACATATCGTCAATACGATTCTATATAAAATTTATTTCAATTCAGGGGCAGATTTCCATCCAAGAGCCTTGTGAAGGCCGATTCGCTCTTTAAGAATACTTGCCCGTTCACCCACCAATTGTCTTTCCAGCCTCTCAATACTGGTCCAGGCAATCAGATAGGACAAATAACTGCTTTGCCCGTTCTGGTATTGCACCATTGCATCTTTCAGGGTCAGCCTTACCACGCCAAGCTCTTCTTCAAGCAATTTGATATAGGCCTTTTGTTTTTGAATACTGACCAGGCGGTCTTCAACCTCGCGAATGGCCTTTGCAACCGTCCTGGCATAAAGATTTAATTGTTCCAGGGCAAACGCTTTGGCTCGTTTTACCTCTGCTTTCCGAAGCCCCCCATCAAAAATCGGCCCTGCAATGCTTCCGGCAAGTGTTGCGATCCAATTTTGAAACAAAAGATCGAATTTGCCACTTGAAAACAGGGCCTGGGCTGTCAGTTTAAAGGATGGCAAAAGGTCTGCTTTAGCGGCTCTAATAGTCCACTGGGATGAAGACAACCGCATCCTGGCAGCCTGGATATCCGGCCGGTTTTCCAGGAGGTCTGACGGAATCCCAACCCTGGAAAGCGGTATTGGTTCAGGCAAAACTTTTGTGTTCACCCGGTCTATGCCAATCGCGGTTGTCCCGGACAAAAAGGCCAGGTTGTTCAATAAGAGCTGTTCCTGTTTTTCAAGGAGCGGAACCTGGGAACTTGCCGCTGCCAATGCTTCCCGCTGCTGGGACACATCCAGGGCATTTGCCTTTCCATTGGCAAACCTTAATGTTTGAAGTTCCAACAAGGTTTTGTTGATTTTGATCTGATTATCTAAAATGCTCTTCTTGTTTCGAGCAGAAATAATATCAATCCAGATTTCGGCAATATCTGCCGTCAGGTCATGGGTAGATACCCTTAAATCCTGATTTGCAGCCTCAAGGCTTAAAACCTGGGCCTGTTTTCCAGCATTTGCCTCCCCCCATACATCAGCTGTATAGGAAGTGCTCAAAGAACCATCCCAGGAATGACTATTATCATAAAAAGAACTGCTTTCCTGGGTCTTTTTAACTTTAACCCCTGTTTTTTGTCCGCCTATTGAAAACCCCAGGCTTGGGAAAAAAGAGGCATCTTCTTTTGCAACTCTGGCTTTTGCCTGGGCTATCCTTGCTTTAATAATTTTTAAATCAAAATTGGCATCCTTTGCCTCTTTGATTAAAGCATTGAGTTCCTCGCTGTTAAAAACTAACCACCAGTCCTCAATAGCATCACTTTTGCCTGCATCAATGGAAAAACTATCAGGAATCCCCAATGTAAGAGCAATCTCAGGTTTTGCCTCAAAGGTTTTACAACCGGACAACAGCACCATACTTGCCAGGATAACCAAAAAAACAGATCTCATTATTCGTCTTTCCCTGAAGTTTAAAGCTTTAAATTAATTCAGAAGTAAAGATATAGCAATACTGATTTTAAAGAGATCGATGTTTTTATGAAAATCATCACACCAAAACTGATTTCTTTTATGTAATAAAAAAATTTAAAGTCGTAAAAGTTGCTGACAGGTCTAAAGTAATTTTCAAATTCTTAACTTTACAAATTCAGCCAGGGTTGATACTGATTAAAATCATGATAAAAATAGCCATTATTGAAAATTCTCAGGCGCTTACATTATTTTAGAGTTATTTTGAACCTTTAATATCAGAAATTTTATAAAACATTATGGACCAAGACAAACACATACTTACCATGCTGGTAGAAAACGAACCCGGTGTAACCGCAAGGATTGCAGGACTTTTTGCCGGGCGGGGCTATAATATTGAAACCATCTGCGGGGCGCCCACAGCCAATCCTAAAATGTCCAGGATCACCATTACAACAAGGGCACATCCTTTGCAGCTGGAACAATGCAAAAAACAGATTAAACGCCTCGTAAATGTCATCAAGCTGCGGGACATGACCGGAAAAAAGGCTGTAAAACGTGAGATGGCACTAATCTGTGTTAAAGTGTCGCCGGGGAAAAAACAAGACTTGAATCGGATTATCACAGCCTTTCAGGGCAGGATAATGGATACTGGCCCTGAATATTATATTATTGAAGTAACCGGCGACGAAGATACCATTGATGACCTGCTTGGCCTGCTTGAACCCTTTGGCATTAAAAAACTTGCAAGATCTGGGGTATTGGCGCTGTATAAGGAATCTTAAGATAAAAAAATCTTAAGATAAGGCTTGAAAGCTTTGGAGAATTAATGGTATTTAGTACTATTTTTTAATAAAAAGGTAAAAATGGCCCCTTTGGACAAGCATAACAGCCTTAAACACCTGCCAGGTGTTGATCATCTTCTGGATCTTGCCAAAAAGGATGATCGATTTATCGGCATCCCCAGGAGCGTAATACTTGATGCTTTAAGAAAATCCCTTGACCATATAAGGCAGGATATCCTGGCAGATATTGAAACCAGCACAGACCATGACACCATCCTGCTTGCGGCAAACGTCCTTGCCAAAGAAAAAGTCAGGCCCAGACTTGTCCCTGTCATCAATGCAACCGGTGTGGTGCTCCATACAAACCTTGGCCGATCGCTTTTATGTGAAGATGCCTTGAATAACATAAGAACTATTGCCCAATCTTATTCCAACCTTGAATTAAAAATTGAAACCGGTAAAAGAGGGATCCGGTATGAAGCAGTTGATGATCTGATCTGTGAACTGACCGGCGCTCAAAGTGCCATAGTTGTAAACAATAATGCCGGGGCTGTATTATTGGCGTTGAACACCATTGCCGAGGACACGCAGGTAGTGGTATCCAGGGGCGAGCTTGTTGAAATTGGCGGATCATTCAGGGTGCCGGATGTGATGACAAAAAGCGGGTGCATCTTAAAGGAAGTCGGCACCACAAACCGGACCCATTTAAGGGATTACGCAGATGCCGTGTCTGATAGCACAGGCCTTTTTTTAAAAGTTCATGCCAGTAATTATAAAATTGAAGGTTTTACTGCCAGTGTTGATTTAAAAGACCTGGTACTGCTGGGGAAAGATAAGAATATACCGGTCATGGAAGACCTTGGATCAGGCACATTAATTGATTTTTCTAAATATGGCCTGCCTTTAGAACCCACTGTTGCCGATTCGGTCCGCACTGGCGCAGACATTATCACCTTCAGCGGAGACAAGCTTTTAGGAGGGCCCCAGACCGGTATAATTGTCGGACAAAAAAAGACCATTGATCTAATCAAAAAAAATCCTCTAACCCGAGCCTTGCGGATTGACAAGCTGACCCTTGCAGCCCTTGAATCCACATTAAAACTCTACAGGGATGAGGATACCGCCATCCAGAAAATACCCACCTTAAGAATGTTGACCATTCCTTTTAAAGATATTTGCAAAAAAGCAGACCGGTTATTCAAAACCATTAAAGAGGTAATAGGCGCTCTGGCTGATATTGAGGTCGTCCATCTGAATTCAAGACCGGGGGGTGGATCTTTTCCAGAACTGGACCTTGCGACCCAGTGCATAACCATTAAACCAAAAAACATCTCAGTATCCAAACTTGAAATGCGCATGCGTCTTTCAACACCATCCATTATCGGCAGGATAGAAGATAATAAATATATTTTAGACCCAAGAACGATTCAAGACGGCCAGGAGACCGTTATTTCATCAACTTTAGCCAAAATACTGGTAAAAAAATGACCCCTAAATTCTCTTCAAAAGAAATTAATTTTCTGAAAACCGATTCTGATGATTTTAAGATCAAGCCACCGAAAACCTTTTTTGGAGATCTTCTTCTTAAAAAAACAGACGAGCTTAATGCCTTTGAAAAAAGACTGTCAGAAACAAAAATCCCGGGAAAAAAATTCTTTATTGCCGTGATTCAAATCTCATCACCGCCTGACAGCATCCTGGAAACAACTAAAGATACATTTGAAGCTGCCTTTAACTCATTACTGGATCATAAAAAAGGCATCTGGGAGAACTTAAACAAAGATTTATTTGCTCTGGCATTCTGGGGCTATAAAAATGAAAAAAATGCCTCTCAACTTATTGTATCTTTAAAAGACAAACTATCAAAAGAGCTTAAAACAGATATTCTTATTGGGGTTGCAACCTTCCCTTTTCATGATTTTTCAAAATCACAAACCCTTGCCAATGCCATCAAAGCCGCCGACCATGCTGCTTTTTTCGGACCTTACAGCATGGTTCCTTTTGATGCCACATCGCTGAATATCAGTGGTGATCGGCTTTATCAGCTGGATAAATGCGAAAAGGCGACAAAAGAATATCAAAAAGGACTTGAAATCGAACCCGATAACATTAACCTGATAAACAGCCTCGGGGTGTGTTTCGGTGTCATGGGAAAACTTACCATGGCAAAACTTGAATTTGAAAAGGCCATGAAGATAAATCCGGATGAACTAATCGTGATTTACAATATTGGACTTCTTTATCAAATTGAAGGAGACATAGACAAGGCCATCCTTTATTTACAAAAAGCTCAGGGCAGTGAACTGTCTATTTTTGAAGTCGAGCTTTTACTCGGGAATTTGCTAATTAAAAAAAAACATCATGACCAGGCCTTAACCCACCTTGAAAAGGCAAGCCGAATAAACCCAAAATCAGGACTGCCTTTCCGAATGAAAGGTGAAATTTATCTGGAGAAAAATCTGCCTGAAAAAGCTGGCCGGGAATTTAATACTGCTATCAAACTGAATCCCAGTGATGCCACCTCTTTGTCTGGATATGCAAAATCCCTTGAACTTCAGGGAAGAAACCTGACCATTGCCCTTACCCTTGCACAAAAAAGTATTGCCATTGAACCTGACAATAAACAATTCAAAAAAAGGTTGAAAACCATCCAGAAAAAAATAAAAGATGCCTGCCTTCCCCCCCAAGAAAAATTAAAACAGCATCATTAAACAGATTGAAAGAAATAAAAAATTATGAAAAACCTTATTCAACAATCGGTTGAAGACAGTATCACTGCAAAAAAAATTTTTTTTGCAAAAAATATTGAAAAAATAGAATCCTGTGCTGCCATGATGGCCCAGGCCTTTAAAAAAGGCAGGAAAATACTTTTATTCGGAAATGGAGGCAGTGCAGCAGATTGCCAGCATATTGCCGCTGAATTTGTCAACAGATTCCAGATGGAGAGAAAACCGCTGCCGGCAATTGCGCTTACCACGGACACATCCATTATCACAAGTATCGGCAATGATTATGCCTTTGAAGATATATTTTTCAAACAAATCCAGGCGCTGGGGAACAAAGGAGATATTGCCCTTGGCATATCAACTTCCGGCAATTCTCCCAACGTTATAAAAGCAGTAAAAGAAGCAAAGGACATCGGCCTTTCCATTATTGGTTTCTCAGGGAATAAGGGCAAATTAAAAGCATTAAGCGATATCCCCTTTTGCGTTGATTCAGACACAACAGCAAGAATACAGGAAGTTCATATCCTGCTGGCTCACATCTTATGTGACCTGACAGAAAGGATTCTTTTCGATGAGTGATTCATTTAAACATCTGGATTACAGCAGGCTTAAAACCTATTCCATAAAGGACAGAATAAGCAAAATTGATTGTAAAGACTTTTCAACGCCATGGAAAAAAGGCCAACGGTTTTCAGCTTTTCTTAACACCCTGCCATCAATCCTGGCAGGCAATGATCTTCGATACGTTATAAAAGCCATCAGCCTTGCTGCAAAAAACAAGAAACAGGTCTGTTTTGCCATGAGCGGCCATGTCATAAAAACAGGGATGTCTCCGATTATCATTGATCTGATGAAAAAAATGTGTTTACCATGATTTCCATGAACGGATCCGGCATTATCCATGACCAATGTGGTAAACCACCCTACCCTCGGTAAAGGCAAAGGTTTCAGCATTGTCGGACACCATGAAATCCTGATCCCTCTTATTGCCGCAGGTGTGATTGAATCTCTCTGAAAAAATACAGCCTTGAAAATCTTCAATTAAATCCTTATATTAACGAGTTCAAATAAATAAAATAAAGACGAGGTCATTAAATGCCAATCTATGAATATAAATGCAAGACTTGTGATAAAAGATTTGAAATCCTTGTTATGGGTGGTTCAACACCTGAATGTCCTTCTTGCAACAGCCAGGATCTGTCACGGCTGATGTCTGCCTGCGGATTTATATCAAAATCATCCGGGCCTGGCAATGAAACCCAGGTTAAATCATCGAGTTCATCTGCCTGCGGCAGCTGTTCATCTTCCAATTGTTCTTCCTGCGGGAATGGATAAAATTTTATGAAAAAAAATATATGCATTGGTACCCGAGGAAGCCAGCTGGCTTTGTGGCAGGCTAATTTTATCAAATCTGAGATTGAACGTCTTTTCCCTGATCTTATTGTTGAATTAAAGATCATCAAAACAACCGGAGACATGATCACGGACCGACCACTTGCCATGGTTGGGGGAAAAGGGCTGTTTGTCAAGGAAATCGAAACAGCACTTTTAAACAATGATATTGATATTGCTGTCCACAGCATGAAGGATATGCCAGGAGAGCTGCCTTGTGGCCTTATCATTGGCGCCATCCCAGAAAGAGAAAACCCCTTTGACGTTCTCATTTCAAAGGACAATAGCCTGTTAGCCGATTATAAAAAAGGGGCAAAAATCGGTACTTCAAGTCTCAGGCGTGCCTCCCAGATCAAGCATATCCGACCGGATGTAGAAATTGAATCAATCCGGGGCAACCTGGATACCAGAATTAAAAAACTCAAAGCCGGGGACTATGATGCCATTGTGCTTGCTGCAGCAGGCCTTTGCCGTCTGGGACAGGACAGCGCAATCACAGAATACCTGGATGAAACTATTATGATTCCAGCAGTGGGACAGGGAGCCCTTTGCATCGAAACAAGAGACAATGATGATGATATTGCAGCGATCATGAAAAAGCTGGATCATCGTGACACCCGGATCTGTGTAACAGGCGAGCGGGCATTTTTAAAGCAGATAGAAGGCTCCTGCCATATTCCAGTGGCCTGTTTTGGAAAAATCAAAGGCCATGATGTGTTGCTGACAGCCGTTGTTGCCTCGGAAGACGGCAAAGAATTAATCAAAGAACACTTTCTTTCCCCAATCAATAAGGTTGAACCTTCCGGGCAGGCCCTTGCCGTCAAGGTCCTTGAAAAAGGCGGGAAAAAAATATTGGAGCAATTGAATGCAAATGACAGATAAAACAGGCACGGTATATCTCATTGGTGCAGGCCCGGGTGATCCAGGTCTTTTAACCATTAAGGCAAAAGAATGCATAGAAACAGCAGATGTTGTGGTTTATGATTATCTTGCATCTCCTTTTTTACTGAATTATGCCAGAAGCGATGCCCAGATTATTTATGTGGGTAAAAAAGGCGGAGACCATACCCTTTCCCAGGATAAAATCAACCTGTTGCTGGTGAACAAGGCTAAGCAGGGGTTTGACGTGGCCAGGCTGAAAGGCGGTGATCCATTTGTATTCGGCCGGGGGGGTGAGGAGGCTCAGATGCTTTTGAGCCACAATGTGCCCTATGAAGTTGTGCCCGGTGTTACCTCGGCAATTGCCGCACCTGCCTATGCAGGGATTCCTATAACTCACAGGGACCATACGTCTTTTGTATCGTTCATTACCGGCCATGAAGATCCCACCAAAAAAGATACCTCCATGCAATGGGATGTATATGCCAAATCCGATGCAACTCTTGTATTTTTAATGGGCGTTAAAAATCTTGAAAATATTGTAAAAAATCTGGTTAAATACGGCAAACCGTCAGACACCCCCATTGCTCTTGTCAGATGGGGTACTACAGCAAGGCAAGAAACAGTTACAGGTACCCTTGAAACAATTGTTGAGCGTGTTAAACAGGCTAAACTAAAATCCCCGGCCATTATTGTTATCGGTCATGTGGTATCTTTAAGGGATGAACTGGCATGGTTTGATAAAAGACCCTTGTTTGGAAAACGGATTGTGGTTACCAGGGCCCGGGCCCAGGCAAGTGACCTTGTTTCAAAGCTCTACAAACTTGGGGCACTTTGCATTGAAATTCCCACCATCCAAATCGTTCCGCCTGAAGATACAGCCCCTTTAAAAAAATCCATTGAAAATATAAAGGATTATGACTGGCTTGTGTTTACCAGTGTCAACGGTGTGAAGTTCTTTTTTGATGTCTTATTTGATATGGGTCATGACGTGAGGGTATTGGGACACCTTAAATTTGCATGTATCGGTCCTGTGACAAAGGAACGGCTGAAAAATTATGGCATTTTAAGTGATATCCTGCCAAAAACCTATAGGGCTGAAAGTGTGATTGATGCATTCTCAACCGTTGAAATAAAAGATAAAAAAGTATTACTGCCAAGGGCAAAACAAGCCCGAACCATTCTGCCTGAAGAATTGACAAAAATGGGGGCTCAGGTTAATGATGTTGTTGCCTATGAAACCCGGCTCAATTCTGATGGGAAAAAAGAACTTATCTCGCTTTTGGAAGACAATGACATTGATGCCATAACCTTTACCAGCTCTTCCACTGTGTCTAATTTCATGTCCCTGCTTGAATCAAAAAATGCTAAAAAATTGTTAAAAAATGTAGTGACCGCCAGTATCGGGCCGATCACCTCAGATACAGCAAGATCTCTTGATATTGAACCTGACATTGAAGCAAAAGACTTTACCATTCAAGGACTTGTGAATTCATTGCTGGCATACTATGAAGGAAAATAAAAAATGAACGCCGGAAACCGCCCCATTAATTATCTTCGCATCTCTGTTACAGACAGGTGTAATTTCAAATGCCTTTACTGTGTTCCATCCACACCATTCTCTGTGATTGAGCATGACAAAATTGCCAGGTACGAAGAAATCCTCAGGATTACCAGACTTGGTTGTGAACTTGGTATAACAAAGGTAAGAATTACCGGGGGAGAACCTTTTGTCAGAAAGGATATCTTTTCATTCCTGGAACGTTTGTGTGCCATTGAAAGCCTTAAAGACATTTCCATTACCACAAATGGGGCATTGTTGACCCGGGAAAAAATAAAAAAACTCATCGCCCTTGGAATCAAACGCTTGAATATCAGCCTTGATACCCTGGACCCGGTTAAATTTGCCAGGATAACCGGCCGGGATAGATTCCAGCAGGTTAGGGACGCCATTTTTTCCGCCCATGACCTGGGAATATCACCTATAAAAATCAATACTGTCATTTTAAGGGGAATTAATGATGACGAAATTGAAGATCTGACAGCCTTGACAATAAAATATCCCTTTCATATCCGATTTATTGAATACATGCCCATGGGAGATTCAGCCGTTGAAAAACAACAACAGATATTAACCCGGGAAATTCAAGACAAAATAGAATCCAGGTTTGGAAAACTTGCGCCTGTCAAACGCACTGCCAATGACGGGCCTGCAAAAAAATACCAGATTGAAAATGCCAGGGGAATTGTTGGATTTATCACGCCGATCAGTTCTCATTTCTGCAGTGAGTGTAATCGGTTGAGACTGACATCAAGGGGGACGTTACGTCCCTGTCTGTTAAATAACTATGAAAAAGATATTTTAAATCCGCTTCGAAATGGTGACTCTGACGACGAATTAAAACAAATCATTATTAACACACTAACAAAAAAACCCGCGTTTCACGGATTAACAGATCAGGTCACAAAAGGTATACCGATTAGCCATATGACATCCATTGGCGGATAATAATCACCTCTCTGTTTTTTTTTGAAGCAGCTTGAAAGCTTCCTTATTTGACCCCAGTAAAATAGATAACCACTTTGTGGATTCCCCACCGCTCAAGGCAATTTTTACTCCCATGGTTAAGGGAACGGAGAGCAGCATACCCACTGGACCCAATACCCACCCCCAAAAAGCCAGAGATAAAAATACCACCAGGGTGGAAAGTCCGATCCCCTGGCCCATGACCTTGGGCTCAATCACACTCCCCACCAGTATATTTACAATTAAAAAGCCAATGGCAGCAATACCTGCAGCCATTGGTCCCAACTGGATAAGGGCAAGCAGGACAGCCGGAACTGCCGCAAGGATAGAACCAATATTGGGAATATAATTTAACAAAAAAGCAAAAACACCCCACATGATTGGAAAATCCACTCCCTGAACTGCAAGCCATATGAAAACTGCAATTCCTGTCCCAAGGCTGGTAAGTGTTTTTATTCCCAGATATTGGTTCACACCTGCTGTGATTTGCGCATATTTTTCAAGATCAGTATTTTTGTCATTTAAAATCGCACGCAATTTATTTGGGAACCCGGCAGCTTCTGAAAGAATAAAAATAAAGGTTAAAAATACAAAAAATGTATTGGTCAGAACACCTCCCACCCCATTCAATGTGTTTGCAACAAGTTTAAGAATGCGGCTTGGATTCAATATTTCTGCAAGCTTGTCTATTTCAAGTTCAACACCATGCTTTGACAAAAGCTGTAAACTTTCAAAGGTTAAAATTTTTAACCTTTCCTGGTAAAAGGGAATATTGCCTGAAAAATCTGCTATTGATGAAGAGACAAGTGTCACCAAAAGCATTTGTATGGCGATCACACCAAACATCAGGATAAGGATTCCAAGTATGCCTGGGATGCCTTTTTTCTGCATCCAAAATAGCGGCGGCACACAAATAATGGATAAAAATACAGCCAGTAAAAAGGGGACCACCAACACTGTAGCAGCTTTCATTCCTGCAACAATAATGACAAATGCGGCAAATTTAACTAGGGCACCGGAGCGATAAGACTTGACTTCCATAATGATTAGACCTTTTATTATCTTTAATTCTAATCACTTGTATTCAAAGTCAATTATAAAGTCAAGAAAATGGGAACAAGCTGACAAATAATTAATAGTCAAAACCATCCATGATTCATATTGACTTTCTCTGCCATGCAACTTAAAAAAAGGATTATTAAAACAATCAACATGCAACGGAAGCTATGACAATTCCAAGTACAATTTTAGAACGTCTAAAACAAAACGAAATCATTGCCAGAAAATTTCATGAAATTGAAATCAGTATTTTAAGCATTTTAAATTTTCAGGATTTTATTGAGAAATTATTATTTGAAATCAGTTCTAAATTTTCTGTTCCCTATACATGGATCTCTATTATTGAGGAAAGCAATATTACAGAGTACCTTCATAATATTAGGAACTCAAAACTCTTAAAGGCATCCACGGCATTTATATCTGAAAAACAATTTTCAAATATCACCCAAAACAGTTTGAAACCGTTACTATCCAATAAGAATCTAAACAGATTCAGTGCATTAATCCCCGAAGCAGCAGAATATGAAATCGGTTCCATTGCCATTGCGCCCATCACCATGGATGGTACCATCGTGGGGAGTATTAACCAGGCGGACAAAAACGTTAACCGGTTTGAGCCGGGTATTGACACATCTTTATTGGAACGACTGGCGCTCAAGGCATCCCTGTGTCTTTCCAATGTGACCGCACATGAGCAATTAAAATTTCTTGCCTTCCATGATCCTTTGACCAGGCTTTTAAACCGGGGTGTCATGGAACGAATTCTTGAAAGAGAATTTCAACGGTCTAAACGGTATCACATTGACCTGGTCCTTCTTTTTCTGGACCTGGATGACTTTAAATCCATCAATGACACCTATGGCCATGACAATGGTGATAAAGCCTTATGTCATACCGCCGACTGCCTGAACAGCCTGAAAAGGGATTCTGATATTGTGGCTCGCTTTGCAGGGGATGAATTTGTGGTTATTTTGCCTTCCACAAATAGACATCAAGCGGAAATCTATACCAGCAGGGTGAAGCAAAAATTGGCAAGTAATCCTATTATTGCTGCAGACAACACAAGTTTTTACGTTAAACTAAGCCATGGACTTTCTTCAGTGTTTGAAAAAGGCATGGATTCATCTGCGATTCTTTTAAAGGAAGCAGACAAACGACTTTATAAGGCAAAAAAAAATAAGTGATTATTAAAAGCCGGCTTCCAAATCTGCAATAAACCTGTCAACGGCCTCCTCTTTTGTGGCCCATGAAGTGACAAGCCTTATGGCTGCATGTTGATCATCCATATTTTCCCACACATAAAATCCATATTTTTTGTTCAAACTATTTATCACATCCTGTTTAAAAATGGGAAAAATCTGATTTGTAGCTGACTTGCTTAAGAATTGAAATCCCATTTTTTCAATGCTTCGGGATAATTTCAATGCCATTGCATTGGCATGTTCTGCTAACCTGAAAAAAAGATCATCCTTAAACAATTCCACAAATTGAAGTCCAAATATCCTTGATTTTGCAAGTAAGGCTCCTTTTTGTTTTAAATGGAACCTGAAGTCTTCCTTTAAGCTGTCATTGATTATAATGACGGCTTCTCCCAGCATTGCCCCGTTTTTAGTACCACCAATATAAAACACATCCACCAATTGAGACAATTGTGCCAGTGTAAGGTCATTGTCTTGTGAGCACAACGCACTGCCGATGCGGGCACCATCCAGGTACAAAAGCAATCCTTTTGATCTGCAAAACCTGGAAAGGGTTTCTAATTCATTTTTTTTATAAAGAGTTCCGATTTCAGTGGCATTTGAAATATAGACAAGTTTTGGTTTTACCATGTGCTCATCTGTGTGGGCATCCAGCACGGTTTGGATACTTTTGCAGGACAATTTTCCGTCTGAACTTTCAACCACGTTGACCTTATGTCCAGCATGTTCAATCGCACCGGCTTCATGGGTGTTAATATGACCCGTAAAGGTTGATATAACAGATTCATATGGTTTTAAAACCGATGGAATTACAATGGCATTAGTATGGGTTCCGCCGGAAACAAAATGGATATCCGCACTTGGATTTTTAATTTTGTGGCGTAATAAACCGATTGCTTCCCTGCAATACCTGTCTTCACCATACCCCTCATGCTGCTCCAGATTGGTCTGTTTTAATGAATCCAGGATACGGGGATGTACCCCTTCAGTATAATCATTTTTAAAATTATAGATCATGTGGAGCACCCTTGTTTTAAAACCAGGTTACAAATACTTTTGACCGGCTTTACAGCCTGAAAAATAAACGCAAAAATCCCTGGCGCACTTTTATGCCAGGGATTTTAATGTTTTTATAATGGTTTAAGTTTAGAATATCAATCGAAAATCAATTCAATCTGGACCATGGGAGCAACATCCCCTTTTCTTGGGCCAAGTTTGATAATTCTTGTATAACCACCCTGTCTTGAATTAAACTTTTCTGATACTTCATTAAACAATGTATGGGCAACATCTTTCTCCCGAATAAACGCAAGAGCTTGTCTTCTAGCGTGCAAATCACCTCTTTTTGCAAGGGTCACCATTTTATCGGCTATCCCTCTTAACCCTTTTGCTTTTGCTTCGGTAGTTTTAATTTTATCATGTTTGAACAGAGAAGTTACCATGTTTCTGAACATAGCCTTTCTATGGCTTGAGGTTCTGTTTAATTTTAATACGGATTTTCTATGTTTCATGGACGAATTCTCCTTCCTGATTGTTCTCATCTTCTGGTGGCTCAAAACCTTCAAGGTCCATGCCAAGTGTAAGGTCCATGGAAGTAAGGACTTCCTTTATCTCATTTAAAGATTTTCGACCAAAATTTTTCGTTTTAAGCATTTCACTGTCTGTTTTTTGAACCAATTGATAAATGGTGTGGATCCTGGCATTTTTCAAACAATTGGAACTCCTGACAGATAATTCCAACTCATCCACAGATCTGTAAATATTTTCGTTAAATCCTTTATCCGCTTCATTTGAATTTGAATCAGCATGGTCGGGTTCCATATCTTCATCAAAATTAATAAATGGATTCATTTGCTCTTTAAGAATTTTTGCAGCGTATGCGATGGAATTATCCGGCGTAACAGAACCATCGGTCCATACTTCAAGGGTGAGCTTGTCATAATCAGTCTTATGTCCAATTCTAGACGTTCCTACAACATATTTCACGCGTTTAATAGGAGAAAACACACTATCAATCGGTATGGTTCCAATGGGTGAATCTTCATCCTTGTTAGCGGAGGCAAGAGCATAGCCTTTTCCGGTTTTAACAACCATGGTCATATTTAATATACCATTTTTGGAAAGTGTGGCAATATGCTGTTCAGTGTTAAGGACTTCAATTTTTCCATCTGGGCTCTTGATATCTGCACCCGTGACTTCGCATTCACCCTTGACATTCAATGTTAATATTTTGTCCTCAATGTCATCAACCCTGAGTTTTAACTCTTTCAGGTTTAAGATGATTTCATAAACATCTTCTCTAACATCAGATATAACACTATATTCATGAAGCGCATCATCGAATTTAACGGATACTATAGCTGCGCCATAAATGGATGAAAGAATAATACGTCGCAGTGAGTTTCCGATAGTTATACCATATCCCCTTTCAAGGGGTTCACATACAAATTTACCATATGTTGAAGTTGTTGTAACATCAAGCTTTTCAGGCTTGATCATCTCTCGCCAGTTCACATATGCAAGTTTTTCAGATGACATTTATATCTCCTGAATAAATATTGAGATAAACCATATACTGGATTACCTATTTTGAATAAAGCTCTACAATTAATTGTTCCTGGATAGGAAGCGTGATATCTTCACGAACCGGAACGCCAACAACTTCGCCTTTATAATCTTCTTTTTTTATTTCAAGCCATTGTGGAATACCGCGTCTTACAATGGCATCCAAAGAATCTGAAATAGTTTGAATTTTTTTACTTTTCTCACGAAGTTCTATCACATCACCTTTTTTAACCTGGTAAGACGGTATATTTACTTTTTTTCCATTTATAATGAAATGATTATGTCTTACAAAGTGTCTTCCCTGATTTCTGGAATTAACAAATCCCATTCTGAAAACAGTATTATCAAGGCGTGTTTCCAAAAGGCTTAAAAGGTTTGTACCTGTAATTCCCTTTTGCCTATCGGCCTTTTTGAAAGAAATCCTGAACTGTTTTTCTGAAATTCCATAAAGTCTTCTGACTTTCTGTTTTTCTCTGAGCTGAATTCCGTAATCTGATAATTTACTTCTTCTCTGCCCATGCTGTCCAGGGGGATAGCCTCTTCTATCATAACTGCATTTATCTGAAAAGCATCTATCGCCTTTCAAAAAAAGCTTCATATTTTCGCGTCTGCATTGTCGGCAAACAGAACCTCTATAACGTGACAATGTTTTTCTCCTTTATCAAACCGGTAAACTTATACTCTTCTTCTTTTTGGCGGACGGCATCCATTATGGGGAACCGGGGTAACATCTTTGATCATGGATATATTGAATCCAAGCGCATGCAATGCTCTTAAAGCGGATTCTCGACCAGGTCCGGGGCCTTTAACAAATACGCCAACATTTTTCATGCCGTGTTCCATTGCTTTTGCACCTGCATCTTCTGCAACAAGCTTAGCTGCAAAAGGTGTGCTTTTCCTGGAACCTTTAAATCCCTGAACTCCTGCGCTGGACCATGAAATAGTATTTCCATTTTCATCGGCAATCGTGACGATTGTATTATTAAAAGTAGATTGAATGTGCACAATGCCGGTAGAAACATTCTTCCGTACCCGTTTTTTGGATACAACTTTTTTAGACTTTTTTGCCATAATTATTATACCTTTTGTATTATCCTACTTTTTCTTTTTAACCGCAGTCCTTTTTGGACCTTTTCTTGTTCTAGCATTTGTGCTGGTTCTCTGGCCACGACAGGGAAGACCTCTACGATGGCGTAATCCTCTGTAACAACCTAGGTCCATGAGCCGCTTAATATTCATGGAGACTTCACTTCTAAGTTCACCTTCAACCTTATACTCTGCATCAATGACTTTTCTGATCTCGTTAACCTGTGTTTCGGTCAGGTCATTTGCTTTTGTAGTAGGATCAATGCTGGTTTTTTCAAGTATTAACTTTGATCTATTTCTACCTATTCCATAAATATAGGTCAAAGCTATCCATGCATGCTTATCTCTTGGTAAATCAACTCCTGCGATACGTGCCAAATTTCTTTCCCCCTATCCCTGCCTCTGTTTATGGCGTTTGTTAATACAAATAACCCTTATGACACCACGTCTTTTTATTACTTTACAATCTCTACAAATTTTTTTTACAGATGCTCTGACTTTCATCCACTAACTCCTAATCTAATATTTTAATATCGTATGAACTCAAATATTTATTTATATCTATATGTAATTCTACCCCGGCTTAAATCATAGGGTGAAATTTCTATAGTTACCCTGTCTCCAGGTAGAATCTTGATAAAATGCATTCTCATTTTACCTGAGATGTGTGCTAACAATACATGCTTGTTTTCAAGTTCCACTTTAAACATGGCATTAGGCAATGTCTCAAGTACTTTCCCGTCAACTTTAATAGGTTCTTCTTTTGCCATAGTTTAAAAATCTCCAATCAGTTTAGACCGTTTCAGGATCTGCCTTTTATTCTCTTGCTACCGGATCTTCCCAAAAAGCCTTCATAATTACCGGTAATCAGGTGAGACTCTATTTGGGATATGGTATCAATGGACACACCCACAACGATCAAAAGGGCTGTACCCCCAAAATAAAACGGAATATTAAACTTACTCATCAATAAGGTTGGCAGAACACAGACAGCAGACACATACAATGCGCCACCAAGGGTAATTCTTGTAAGCACTTTATCAATGTATTCAGATGTACTTTTACCAGGCCTGATACCTGGAATGTAACCGCCATTCTTTTTCATATTTTCGGCAACATCTTCAGGATTAAACTGTACTGCTGTGTAGAAAAAGCAAAAGAAAATAATAAATCCTACATAAAGAAGATAATACCAAATCGTCCCAGGACTGAACATGGCTGCCACGGTTGTCATAACTGGCAAATTGGTGAATTGTGCCAAAGTAGTCGGGAACATAATGATAGAAGATGCAAAAATTGGCGGTATAACACCGGCGGTATTTATTTTTAATGGAAGATGAGAGGTTTGCCCACCATACATTTTTCGACCAACAACTCGTTTTGCATAATGCACCGGTATCCTTCGCTGTGCCTGCTCCATATAGATAATTGCAGCGATCACAGCAACCATGAGAACAATGAGGATAAGAATTGCAAAAATCCCCAATTCTCCAGTTGTCATCAGCCGTACGGTATTACCCATTGCAGATGGCATCTGTGCAACAATACCACCAAAAATAATCAGGGAGATACCGTTTCCGATTCCTCTTTCCGTAATTTGCTCTCCCAGCCACATGATAAAGGACGTACCAGCTGTAAGAGTTATGATGGTGACCAATCTGAATCCCCACCCTGGATATGGAACAATCGCAACACCAGCAGGGGATGTCATGGATTCTAGTCCCACACTGATACCCAACCCCTGGATAATACTCAGAATAACCGTCCCATATCGAGTATATTGGGTTTTCCTTTTACGACCTGCGTCACCCTCTTTCTTAAGCTGTGCAAGGTGCGGTACAACTACCGTCATCAGTTCTAAAATAATGGAAGAACTGATATAAGGCATGATTCCTAATGCGAATATGGAAAATCTTTCCAATGCACCACCTGAGAACATATTGAACATGGAAAATAAAGTTCCTTCAGCTGCAGCAAAAAAAGAGGAAAGTGCTGCGCCGTCAACCCCTGGTGTTGGGACATGAATCCCGACACGGTAAACAAACAGCAATGCTAGTGTAATGAAAATCTTTCTTTTAAGCTCAGGAAGTTTAAATAAATTTTGGTAGCTGTTCTGGATCATCTATAGGTCCCTTACATCAATTCTATTATATAGTTATTCAATACTTCCGCCGGTGGATTCAATTTTTTCTTTGGCAGTCTTGGAAACAATAATATTTTTCAAAAAAAATTTCTTGGTTATTTCACCCATGCCAAGAATTTTAACGCCATCACGGCGGCCTTTTACCATGCCGACTTCTCTTAAAGCATCAATATCAATCGTTGCGCCATCTTCAAATCTATCCAGATCTATTACATTTAAAACAGCATTATTTGTTTTAAATATATTAAAGAAACCCCTTTTAGGAAGTCTTCTATAAATCGGCATCTGACCACCTTCAAATCCTGGTCGTACACTGCCGCCTGATCTTGCTTTCAGACCTTTGTGCCCTCTGGTGGAAGTTTTACCCATACCAGAGCCTGGGCCCCGGCCTACTTTTTTTCTTTTTTTTCTGGACCCGGGTGCAGGTGCTAAATCATGAAGCTGCATATTACACCTCCTCTACTTTAACGAGATGAGACACTTTTTTAACCTGTCCCAGGATAACCGGGTCAGCATTATGCTCAACCATATAATTCATTTTTCTCAATCCGAGAGAACGAATAATCCGACCATGTTTAGCAGATCTTCCTATTGTGCTTTTAATTTGTGTAATTCTTATTCTACCAGTCATTTGTACAACCTCTTATATATCTTCAGGTCTAAGACCACGACGTTTTGCTACTTCTTCTTTTGTACAAAGCGATTGAAGGCCTGCCATCGTTGCTCGGACAATATTTTGGGTGTTATGTGTTCCAATACATTTTGTCAGGATATCGGTTACTCCCACTGCCTCAAGGACTGCACGGATTCCGCCACCTGCAATAAGGCCGGTACCAGGAGAAGCAGGTTTCAACAATACTTGTCCAGCGCCAGCTTTTCCAACTACTTCAAAAGGAACCGTTCCATCGAGTAAAGAAATTTTAACCATATTTCTTTTTGCCTTTTCCAGGCCTTTTTTAATTGCTTCAGGTACTTCTGTTGCCTTTCCCAAGCCGTAACCAACACTGCCTTCACCGTCACCAACAACGACAAGTGCACTAAATCTGAAATTTCTACCGCCTTTTACAACTTTTGCAACACGGTTGATCCTGACAACCTTATCAATTAATCCACTATCTTCCATCTGCTGTCTTGCCAATGGTGTTCCTCCTTAATTAGAAATTCAAACCGGCTTCACGGGCTCCGTCTGAAAGCGCTTTTATGCGCCCATGATATAAAAATCCGTTCCTGTCCAGGACTACTTTTTTAATTCCTTTATCAAGAGCTCTCTTGCCGACAAGGTTTCCAACTGCTTTTGCAATGTCAACCTTTTTGCCCTCTACCTTATGCTCCTTATACTCATTATCAATGGTAGATGCAGATACAAGTGTGCTGCCGCTGATATCATCAACAATCTGGGCGTATATATGCTTTGAACTTCTGAACACACTTAACCGTGGACGATCCTGATTACCAAAAATATTTTTTCTAACTCTTTTTTTTCTTTTAAGCCTTGCTTTAAGCCTTGGTGCTGTATTTCCCATAATCCTTATATCCCCGCCTTTTAGTCCTTGCCTGCAGTCTTACCAGCTTTTCTCATAATTCTTTCATCTGCATACATAATGCCTTTGCCTTTATAAGGCTCAGGCGGTCTAATATCTCTTATGTTTGCCGCTGCCTGGCCGAGCGTTTCCTTATTGATTCCTGATAAAATAATCTGGGTATTATTTTCAACATTGACAGAAATCCCCTCGGGAAGTGTAAATTCAACCGGGTTGGAATATCCAACATTGAGTATAAGACTGTTTCCTTTTATTTCTGCACGATAACCAATACCGGAAAGTTGAAGTTTTTTCTCATATCCGGTAGTAACGCCGGTCACCATATTAAAAATCAGGGATCTGAATAACCCTTGCAAAGCCACCTTTTTCTTGTCGCCTGCATCTGTTTTAACAGTTACAATATCATCATTTATACTTATTTCGACAGCCGGATGCAGTTGTCGTTCAAGATGCCCTTTAGGTCCTTTGACTGAAATCATATCACCATTTAGAGCAACTTGGACCTTATCTGGAAGCTGTATCGGCTTTTTTCCTATTCTAGACATATATTACTCCTGTACTACCATACGTTACAAAGAATTTCACCACCGACATTTGCTTCTTTAGCCTGTTTATCTGTCATCAATCCTTTGGATGTTGAGACAATAGATATGCCCAGGCCATTTAAAACCGGCTTTAGTTGTTTTGATTTATAGTAAACCCTGCAAGATGGTTTGCTCACTCTTTCAATACCAAAAATTGTGGATTTTCCCTCAGATACATATTTTATGTAGACACGAATACTTCCTTGTGTCTCATTCTCAAGAAATTTAAAGTCCTTGATATATCCTTGTTCTTTAAGCACCCGCACCATTGCCAACTTAATTGTTGATCCGGGGATATCCACCTTAACAAACCCTGCTTTACCACCATTTCTTATGATTGTCAGCATGTCTGCAATTGGATCACTACTTGCCATTTAAAATCTCCTTAAAATCCGCTGATATAATTTTGTTTAAAAAGTTTTTGCCTTACCAACTTGATTTAGTAACGCCTGGCAGCTTGCCTTCGGATGCAAGCTTCCTAAAACAAATTCTGCAAATACCAGCTTTTCTAATAAATCCCCTTGGTCTACCGCATAAGGGACATCTGTTATATGCACGTACTGAAAACTTTGGTTTTCTCTGCGCCTTTATGATTAAAGCTTTTTTAGCCAAGCTTTCCTCCTTAAGATCCTTAATTTTTGAAAGGCATTCCCAACAACTTCAAGAATACTTTGCCTTCCTCATCAGTTTTAGCTGTCGTTACAATAGTAATGTTAAGACCTTTAATACTTTCGGTCTTATCATAATCTATTTCTGGGAATATGATATGTTCTGTAATACCCAGGCTGTAATTGCCCCTGCCATCAAACGCTTTTGGCGATATTCCTCGAAAATCCCTGACACGTGGTAAAGCAATATTTACAAGTCTCTCAAAAAAATCATACATTTTTTTACGGCGCAATGTGACCTTACACCCGATAGGAAGGTCAGCCCGAAGTTTAAAATTTGCAATTGGTTTTTTTGCTCTTGTAACGACTACTTTCTGGCCGGCGATCAATGCCAGCTCAGATGCAGCTGATTCAATGATCTTGGGATTTCTTACCGCTTCTCCAAGCCCCATGTTTAACACAATTTTCTCAAGCTTTGGCACCTGTAATTCATTTATATAATTAAAGGTTTTCTGAAGCTGAGGAACAACCTCGTTATTATACTTTTCCTTAAGGGTTGACATGTATTCTCTCCGCCTTTGGTCTTAAGAATCTATCTGCTGATTGCATTTTTTGCAGATTCTTACCCGTTTTCCATTTTCCAATAGTTTCATTCCAATTCTTGTTGGTTTAACACATGCATTGCACATAACCATCAGGTTGGAAATTTGAATCGGCATGGTTTTATCCACGATACCACCTTGTGGATTCCCCTGTGTTGGTCTCTGATGAACTTTAACCACATTCATATTTTCAACAACAACCCGGTTTGTCTTTTTAATGATTTTCAGCACTTTACCGATTTTGCCCTTATCTTTGCCGGTCAGCACTTTAACCTTATCTTCTTTTTTTATTCTAATTTTCATTGTTTCCATACGATTTTTCTCCAATAACCTGATAATTAAAGAACATCAGGAGCCAGAGAGACAATTTTCATAAATCGTTTTGCCCTTAACTCTCTTGCTACCGGACCAAAGATACGTGTACCAACCGGTTCATTTGATTTTGTTAAAATAACAGCTGAATTATCATCAAATCTGATCATTGAGCCATCGACCCTGGATATTTCCTTCTTGGTTCTGACAATCACCGCCTGAACAATGTCTCCCTTGCTAACTTTTGCATTGGGAATAGCTTCTTTAACAGAGCAGGTAATGATATCGCCAATGCTGGCATATCGTCTTTTGGATCCGCCTAGTACCTTTATGCAATACAATTCCTTTGCACCGGAGTTGTCTGCCACAGTCAATCTAGTTTCACTCTGAATCATTTCTCAACTCCTTTAATCAAACGGTTTTTTTAACGATTCCAGTGACTCTGAAACGTTTTAGCTTGCTCAAAGGTCTTGTCTCGATAATTTTAACTGTATCACCGATCCTGCATTCATTGATCTCATCATGAGCATGGTATTTTTTATACCGTTTCATAAATTTTTTATAAACCTTGTGCTGAACAAATCTTTCGACCTGAACAACTACCGACTTATCCATTTTGTCTGATACAATAAGACCTATCAGCTCTCTTTTATTTTTTTGAATATTTTCCATAGTAGTTTCTTCGCAAATTAGCTAATATTTACATTCATTTCTTTAGATATTGTGTAAAATCTTGCAATATCCTTTTTGACATTTGAAAGTGTCGCTGTGTTCTCAAGCTGTCCGACATTGTTTTGAAAGCGAAGATTAAAAAGCTCTTTCTTTAATTCAACAAGCTTTTCTTTAATCTTATCTGCTCCAATCTCTCTAATTTCACTAGCTTTCATGTTTACTTACTCCTTTCCACAAAACGGGTTTTTACGGAAAGTTTTCTGGCGGCAAGTTTCATGGCTTCTATGGCAACTTCTCTTGAGATCCCTTCCATCTCATAAAGAATTTTACCAGGTTTTACTCTGGCAACCCAAGCATCTGTTGCGCCTTTACCTTTCCCCATTCTGACTTCTGCTGGTTTTTTGGTAACAGGATGGTCAGGAAAAAATCTTATCCAACTTTTGCCCGCTCTTTTTGCATGCCTGGTTAAGGCAACCCTTGCTGCTTCAATCTGTCTTGCATTTACATAACCGCATTCAGTTGCCTGGAGGCCGAAGTCACCAAAGCTAAGCGTATTACCTCTGTCTGGTGAGCCTTTTGTTCTGCCACGAAACTGTTTGCGGAATTTTACATTTTTTGGACTAAGCATTTTTCATCTCTCCTAATCGCCTTTATTTTTCCAACGCTTGTTCACCAGGATTTAATACTTCACCTTTAAATATAAAGGTTTTAATTCCAATGAGACCGTATGTGGTTTTTGCTTCGGTAAAACCGTACTCAACATCAGCCCTTAATGTGTGAAGAGGAATACGACCTTCTTTATACCACTCGGTTCTTGCCATTTCAGCACCTCCAAGGCGACCAGCACAAATGATTTTTATTCCCTTTGCGCCAAACCGCATGGCAGAGGACACACTTCGCTTCATCGCTCGCCGGAAAGCAATTCTTCTTTCCAGCTGAAGGGCTATATTCTCTGCTACCAGTTGAGCGTCAATTTCAGGCCGTCTGACTTCTTTGATATCAATCAGCACCGAAGGGTTTAGCATTTTTTCAAGTTCCTGTTTGAGAAGAGCAATATCTGATCCTTTTTTCCCGATAATGATACCGGGTCTTGCTGCAAACACTCTAAGTCGAATTTGTTTAGAAAATCGTTCTATTTCGATTTTTGAAATACCAGCATGAAAGAGCTTCTTTTTCAAAAATTTTCTGACTTTGAAATCTTCTTCAACAAAAGAGGCATAATCTTTGTCTGCATACCATCTGGAATCCCAGGTCCTGATGATGCCTAATCTTAAACTGGTAGGATGTACTTTCTGGCCCAAGCTTATTTCCTCCTATTGTCAATATCTTCAACAATTACTGTTAAGTGGCTACTTCTTTTCAAAATTCTGGCTGCTCTTCCCCTGGCTCTTGGTCTGAACCGTTTCATGGTAGGACCATGATCAACAAAAATATTTTTTACAACCAGCTTATCCACATCAAGCTCATTATTATGCTCGGCATTAGCAACAGCTGACTGTAAAGTTTTATAAATAATTCCTGCGGCCTTGAGCGGCATAAACTTTAAAAGCGTCAGAGCTTGTCCGGCATTTTTACCTTTTACTTCAACAATGGGCAGCCGAAGCTTTAATGGTGAAATTCTTGTGTATCTTGTAGTTGCTTTAACTTCCATATCAATATCCTTTAATCGAACAAGAGATTATCTCTTGGATTTTTTATCTCCTGCATGACCCCAAAATGTCCTTGTCGGTGAGAACTCTCCCAGCTTATGACCGACCATATTTTCTGAAACAAAGACGGGTATAAATTTTTTACCATTATGTACAGCAAATGTCACACCAACCATTTCAGGGAATATAGTAGATCTGCGTGACCAGGTTTTGATAACTTTGTTGCGTGTGGATTTACTTGCTTCCAAAACTTTCTTTAAAAGCTGTGGTGCAATATATGGTCCTTTTTTTAATGATCTTGGCATAATTTATCACCTATTTATTTTTACCTATTTTCTCTTGGCTCTTCTTTTAACAATATATTGATCAGTTCTGGCGTTATTTCTGGTTCTCTTGCCCTTTGTCGGTACACCCCAGGGGGTACAAGGCTGTCTACCGCCTGAAGATCTTCCTTCACCGCCACCCATAGGATGGTCAACCGGGTTCATGGCCACGCCACGAACTGAGGGTCTTTGTCCCATCCACCTGGAACGACCTGCTTTACCGATCTTTACGTCACCATGTTTCTCATTACCCACTCTACCAACAGTGGCTTTACATTTCAGGTGAATCATCCTTACCTCACCTGAAGGCAGGAGAACCTGAGCATAAGTTCCTTCTTTTGCCATAAGCCGTGCATAAGCACCAGCACTTCTGACAATCTGCCCACCTTTGTTTTCTTTTAATTCAATATTATGAACTCTTGTACCCAAAGGAATATTTTCAAGGGGCATACAGTTACCCGGTTTAATATCAGCCTCTGATCCAGTTTCCAGGATATCACCGACTTTTACCTCCAAAGGTGCCAAAATATATCTTTTTTCACCATCTGCATAAACCAGAAGAGCAATTCTCGCACTTCTATTCGGATCATACTCAATGGCTGATACCTTTGCCGGGATACCATCTTTATCCCTTTTGAAATCAATTATACGATACTTCTTTTTTGCTCCGCCACCCCTGTGCCTAGATGTAATTCTTCCATAACTGTTACGACCGGCACGTTTATTTAGCTTTTTAGTTAGCTGTCTTTCAGGCTTGGTTTTGGTAATTTCTTCAAAAGAAAGATATTCCTGAGAGCGTCGTCCGGGAGATGTCGGCTTTGTCTTAATTATTGTTGACATATATATACCTCTTTAAACACCTTCAAAAAAATCAATTCTTTGTCCTGGCATCAGTGTAATTATTGCTTTTTTCCAATCTTTTCTTTTGCCAATGATTCTGCCTCGCTGTTTTATTTTTCCTTTTACCTGTAAGGTTCTGACCTGCTTTACCTTGGTATTAAAACTTTTCTCAACAGCGTTTTTGATTTCAACCCGATTTGCTCTTTTATCAACTTTGAGTGTCACCTGGTTATTCAATTCTTTTTGAAGGGTAGTTTTTTCTGTAACTACTGGCCCTCTAATAATGTCATATTGTTCCATCTTAACTCAACCTCCCTTCGATATTTTTAATGGTCGATTCTACTAAAAGAAGGTTTTTAAACTTTAAAATATCATATACATTGAGACCCTCGGTTTTTATCACTTTGACATCTGGAATATTTCTGGAAGAAAGCAAAAGAGTTGCTTCCTCGGCATCAGAAACAATCAACAAGTCAGAAAGGTCTAATGCATTGAGTACATTGACAAATTCCCTGGTCTTGATGGTTTCAAGATTGAAATCATCAATTATATAAATGGTATTATCCTCCACCTTTGAGCTTAGCGCCATTTTCAGGGCAAGTTTTCTTACTTTTTTGGGTACCTTGATCGCATAGGATCTTGGAGACGGCCCAAAAATAACTCCACCACCCTTTCTTAAAGGAGATTTTACACTGCCGGCACGTGCATTACCGGTCCCTTTCTGTCTAAACAACTTTCTGGTACTACCTCTCACCATACCCCTGGTCTTACACGCAGCCGTCCCTTCTCGTTTTGCAACAAGCTGGGACCGAACAACCTCGTGAAGAACACTTTTTTTAATGGGTGTGTTGAAAATCTCCTCAGAAAGCTGAGTTTCAGACACTTTTTTACCTGCACTGTTTAATACATCTACAGTAGCCATATTCTTCCTCATAAATTTTGATCAGCTATGCATCACTGCGATAAAATTGCAATACCCATAGCCGCATTTTAATCCTATATTAAGTTGTGAGCTCTGACCTCTTGAGTCGTGAAGAACAAATTACAGACATTTACTCATCACTTCTGAAATCTCAAATCTCATTACTCAAATCTCACTACTTTTTATCAATCTTTAACACTTCCAATATTCCTGTTTTAAAACCAGGCACTGGGCCTTTAATCAACAGGAGGTTATCTTCATGCCTAATATCCACAATTGTGAGATTCTTTACAGTCTCTCTGTTTGTGCCCATATGACCCGGAAGTTTCTTTCCCTTAATAACTTTTCCCGGCCAGGCACTGTTTCCAATCGACCCTGGTTTTCGATGATTTCTACAACCATGTGTTTCAGGACCGCGGCTAAACCCATGCCGTTTAATGGTTCCCTGAAAACCGCGCCCTTTTGAAATTCCAGATATATTTACTTTGTCGCCAATAACAAATATATCAATTCCGATGGTTGCACCTGGTTCAACTATTTCAGCATCATCGGTTCTGAACTCTCTTAAAACACAAAATCCCTTATCACTAGTTTTCTTCAAATGTCCAGCCATGGGTTTATTCAATTTTTCAACCGGTTTTTCATCAAATCCAAGTTGAAGAGCATTATACCCATCAGTTCCTTTTGTTTTAACCTGGGTAACAACACATGGCCCGACTTGCAAAACTGTAACAGGAACAAGCTTTCCATCTGCGGAAAAGACGTTGGTCATTCCGATTTTTTTTCCAAGTAATGCACTCATAATTGGTTCCTGTTATTGAACTATAATTTAATTTCTACGTCCACACCCGGCGAAAGATCAAGCTTCATTAACGCATCAACTGTCTGCTGGGTTGGTTCTAGAATATCCATCATTCTTTTATGCGTTCTGATTTCAAATTGTTCCCGTGATTTTTTATTCACATGGGGGGAACGCAATACAGTAAACTTGTTTATACGTGTCGGAAGAGGTACCGGCCCAACAATTTTGGCACCGGTTTTCCTTGCAGTATCAACGATATCTACTGAAGATTGATCAAGAAGTTTATGATCATATGCTTTGAGCCTGATCCTAATTTTAGTTTTCAACATGATAGAAATGTTCTTCCTAACTTATTCTACAATTTCACCGATAACACCGGCACCAACAGTACGTCCACCTTCCCTGATTGCAAACCTGAGTTCTTTTTCCATTGCAATGGGATTAATCAGCTCTACATTAATGGTTGCATT
>Ga0075120_10000199_pt1 | contig 48553 bp, 40 predicted proteins | sample AntAceMetag02UKL_FD_69792 | JGI IMG/M metagenome (GOLD analysis project Ga0075120, IMG submission 69792) | Saline lake microbial communities from Ace Lake, Antarctica - Antarctic Ace Lake Metagenome 02UKL | ecosystem: Environmental > Aquatic > Non-marine Saline and Alkaline > Saline | place...
AAAATGATTCCTGTTTTAATATTTCTGGAAGTGAATCACTGGCAGATATACCGGTAAGGAGTATTTCTTCATTTGGTAAGGATACCCTACTCCTTTCCTGTGAAACCCAGGGACTTTACTTGTTCAACGGTTCCTCTGCCGGGGTGTTCAACTCACAGATCCAGAAGTTTGCTAAGGAGAATTTCGCGATAAGCTGTGTCCATCTACGGGATGAGCGTTATGCCCTGGCGACACGGTTTGGCGGTTTGGCAATTTTCAATAAAAAAGGCAGAATACTACGAATAATTAATCAGTCCGATGGATTACCTGATAACAATATACTTGGCGTCCCGTTTCTGGACAGGCAGGGCGGATTATGGCTGCCATTGAACTACGGTCTTGCACGGATCGAGGCTTTATCGCCAGTAGAATATTATGATTTTGACCTTGGAATTGCTGGAAATGTACATAGCATCATACGTTTTAATGATGATCTATATATGGGTGCCTCACAGGGTGTTCGCGTTCTGAAACCATCAACCTTACCTGGGCGTCCTGCTTCTTTTCAACCACTGAAGGGCGCAGAAAACCGCTGCTGGATGTTTAAGTCTGTTAAAAACCGTTTGTACATGGTCAGCGCCCAGGGGCTCGAAGAAATTGTGGATGCTGCAAAACCGCCCAAATTAATTCATAAAATGAAAATGGCTTATTGTCTCACTGTATCTCCGGATTCAACAAGATTATTTGTCGGCACTTATGACGATGGCGTTCATTCATTTAAATCTAAGAATAATGATTGGATGTACGAGGGACGTATAGAGGGCACCGCAAACCAGGTTTTATTAATGGAAAGTACCCGCAAGGGCGATCTCTGGCTTTCAGCGGCTTATCGTTATGTTCAGCGTGTACAGCTTAAACTGTCGGATACCGGAGAAATTATTGATACGGAAATATCCTCTTTTGATACTTCAAAAGGTCTGCCTGATATCAGCCATTATTATCCCCTGATTTTAAACGATGAAGTATATTTTGGCAATCCGGCAGGTTTGTTCAGGTATAATGGGGATCTTGATTTATTCGTTCCTGATTCAATTCTTGGCGATGATTTCGGTTCAGGTGAAAGAGGGATGTGGAACCTTACTCCCGGCACTGATGGAAAAGTATGGTTCAATTCCCAGTTTGCCAAAGGTGCTTGTGTATCTCCGGGTGATGAAGGTAATTACAAGTTGAATTATCCTATGCTGCGTATCTCTCAATCGACTTTCCTCAGCTTCTTCCCTGAGGCGAATGGGACAATTGTGTGGGCAGGTAGTGAAGATGGCAGGCTTGTCAGGTATAATGAAGCCTATGATTACCCTGATACATTGAAATTTCACGCGATTGTGCGTCGAGTAACTGTTGATCAGGACTCTGTTCTGCTCGACGGCAGCAAGCCCTTGTCATGGGCGTCTCCCCAACTACCATATAAGAAAAATTCCATACGCTTTGAATATACTTTACCCAGGTATGATGCACCCGAAGCAAAGAAATATCAATACCGGCTTATCGGTTTGAGTGATTCCTGGTCTGAATGGACAAATGAAACTTATAAGGATTTCAACAGCCTTCATGAAGGAAAATATCTTTTCGAAGTTCGTGGATATGACGTCTATTATTTTGAAAGCGAAGTCGGCTCCTTTGAATTCATAATACTCCCTCCCTGGTATAGAACTATCTGGGCATATCTCTTATACATAGCCGGGTTTGTGGCATTGGTTTACCTACTCCTCAAATGGAGGTTTCACAGGTTGGAGATGCAAAAACGTCAACTGGAAATAGTTGTCGAGCGGAGAACCACACAGCTTGCAGAGGCGAACAAAGAAATCAGTATGTATAACGAGCAACTTGAATCAATGGTCAGTGAAAGAACCAGGCAGTTGGTATTAAGCGAACGCCAGGCGGTTTTCGGGCAACTTGTCCAGGGGATAGTACATAATTTAAGAAATCCGCTTACCGCCAGTTCTGTCAGTACAGAATTAATTCGGCTTGCTGTTGAGAAATCTCAGAAAAAACAATTCACGGATAAAGATAAAGAAATTGCAGTTCTGCGGAAGATGGCAGATACTATTTCAAGTTCGGTAAGCTGGATCGGGCAGGCAAACAAAACACTCGGCGATATGATCACTAACCTGTTAACTAAAAGCAGCTCGGATAAAGGTGCAGATATTAAGTTAGTGAGTATAAATAACCTGGTTCAGTCGGAACTCGATTTTCTTGATGCAGACCGCGTATTTAAGCACAAAGTCCTGAAAGAGATCAATTTGTCTGATGAGGATTTTAAAGTACGCGTAGTCCCAGGTGAATTGTCCCAGGTATTCCAGAATATTGTCCGGAATGCCATAGATGCAATGCACAATCAAACGAATCCAACTATCAAAATCTCTACTAAGTGCAAAGACAGCGAGATTGTAATTCGGATTGCCGATAACGGTCCAGGCATTTCAGAAGAGATAATCAATAATGTGTTTGATCCGTTCTTTACTACTAAGCCCGCAGCCGGTGACGAAAATGCTAACCCGAATGAACCAAAAGGAACCGGGCTCGGATTGTGGATGAGCAAACAAACCCTCGAGAGTTATGGTGGACAAATTGAGGTGGAAAGTGAAACAGGGCAAGGCACAACCTTCTATTTGAAACTACCAGTGACACCAGAAGAGGAGGTCTCCTAAAGACACCATCGAAAATACCTCCTTTTTTCTTAAACTTCTTGTTTAATTGCTAACTTCCCCTTAGTTCTTCATTAACAACTATCTCACTAAAATCAATGACCATTTCTTTGTTGACTGGGATGCCTCCTGGAGCCTCTTTCAAATCCCAAATATCCCAAATGACATCTGTTAATCCTGACAAAACCCCCCGAATTCACAAGAATTACCTGTCAGCCGGTTTTTCAAATCCCAAAAACCCCAAATGAACTGCAAAACCAGAGCGAATTTTATCAAAATATTTGTGATGTATGATTCTATTAATTAACAATCTTGACAAGTATCTGATAATAATTTATAATTATATAAGCAGGAGTATTATCAGTTTCACCGATTGGAGATAGTTTGGTTCAAATGATGATCATAACAGCGCATATCTGATTCAGAATTTTGGAGGCAAATTCTCAGGTTTTTTGTTTCTTGCAGAGATGTAAGAGGTCAAAAAACGCAAAAATAAAAATGGCTGTTTATTCCTAAAATCCTTGTGAGTTTTTATCCCGGTCTCTCGAGATTTGAATGAATTTGAATAAACTGGTGAGAATTGCCTGATACAGGGAGTTATTTCCCATTCAGTGGCAGTACTCTGAGGATTTGAGGTCTCTCTTAAAATTAGATTACTATATTTACCAACATATAATATTTACAAATATTTATACGGGGATTTATGAGTAATAATCAACCAATTAGAATATCAATATCAATTCTGGTAAGGTATTTGCTAGTGAGGAAAAGTTAAAATCACTATGCATTTGATTTTGTATGCTATAGAGCTAAGGAAGTAAAGCAACAAGTTCAGATATCAGGCTTTCAACAGAAAGTCAAAGTAGCAAGAAAAAACCTAATTTAAGGAGTATTAACGTGTTACGCAAACTGTTTGCAATCGCTTTGGCAGCAACATTTCCGTTTTATCTCTACGCCATGATTTATCATGTGCCAGAAGAATTCCCAATAGTCCCGGAAGCAGTAATGGTGGCAGTCGATGGCGACACGATTATGGTCCCGGAGGGCTCTTCATACGGCGAATCTGACAAAATGGGAAAAGAAATTACTTTCGTAATAAACAATATTGAGCCGAAAGATGCAGAACCCGATTCTACCATTTACGGACCGCAGGAACCATTTCCTCCGACACCGGTAGAGTAAACGGCTAGAATATATTCAATTATTTAGAATAGACTTACGACAGATTAATAGCCGGAAGTTATTTTAATCCGGTTGATGTTGTTAATTTAGAGGTGAATCATGAAGAAAAAGTTGATCACTGGTATAGTACTACTGGTATTACCCTTTACGTTGCTCGTTGGTAACATTCAAGGAACTAACAAAGCCTCGGCAAACGATGATAAGTTTTCAGGCGAGAACAAAGTCGCTATGGAAGCAAAAGTTTACGGCGAAGTGGATCCGATGCCGGCGACTCCTGTTGAATAAATTTTGACACGGGTAGATATTTGCCGGAAATCCGGCAATACCCGTAGCCTAATTTATCGATAGAGTCTTCAGCCTTTTAACCTGCAATTTTTGGTTGCCGGTAGGACTTCTTGCGTAAATGAGCAATACGACTTGACTCATCATGGATGAAGTTCGGTATGATGGCGCCAATTGGATAAAGTCAAATGGTACGCTGTGTCACTACTCGACCTGATCGGGTAATCCAGTGTTCCTAAGCTGTACATTTATGGATTCCCTCCCGCAATAGCGGGACGAGAATAATGTACTAGCTCGACCATCTGATATAGTCCACAAGGTTATATAAACCTGAAATATAAACAGGTAGGGCAGCTCCTTGCCCTACTCCATAACTTGAGAGTATAATATATTGATAATCTAATTCATGAGGGGTGGAATTCATAGATTATCATCACATCATCACCTACAGAAATGTATGTGATAATTCCATATCCGTGTTGATATCTTTTATTTCAGATTACTTTTAACCAGCATCGCCCCTGCAACCGGCGGTAGCGTCATACCTGAGATACGGATACCTCCCGCGCTCTTTTTTCCGGAAGCATGCATATGATCTGCCATTACCTTCCATCTGCCGGAAGGCAATGAAAATGTAATTTCTTTATCCTGGTTTGCATTCAGCAATACAATAATATCCTGCCCTTCATTATTTATTCGATATCCAAAAGCAAATTCAGAAGGTTGGTCCATTAATTCTACTTCATCCCGTCGCGCGTTTCGCAGAGATGCGAAATTCTTTCTTAGTTCGATCAATCCTTTAGTATAGCATAATATTTCTTCACAAGAAGAATGATCAAGTTGAGTCCAGTCAAGCCAGTTGGTTTTATCATCTTTTTCATAACTATTGTTGTCAAGAGTTCCCTTTTTGGGATCATCGACATTATCTGCTGAAATCCATTTGGGTCTCCCCCATTCTTCTCCAGCGTGCAGCATTATTGCACCACGACTGGTAAAAAGAATAAACAATGCAAACTTGACACATTTGGCCTCAATCTCATTCATGCGCAGATATTCCGGCAATTCAGAAATCCTGGAAACATTTCGAATAGCAACTCTTACAAAATCAGCCAGGGTATAGCCATCATGACAGCCGAGAAAATTCAATGTGTGACTTTCTCGACGAAACGGACCCCCATCTAAGTCTAAATTACCTGTAAGATGCCGCAGAAGCGTCTTGTCGCTGTCGTTGCTTCCCCAACGTCCGAAAATGAAGGCTTTGCTATTTTTTGGATGCGCTCCCCTGATGCCGTCGCGAAAGTGATCGTTCCAGGATGCCCAGTTTCGTTCCGAGAATCTTTTTTTATCATACTTCCTCCCCCAGGGTTCGGCAATGAGATGCAATCCGGGGAATTGACTTCTTAAAGATCCGGTTATCACATCCAGTGTTTTTTCGTCCAAAAGTCCTGCCAGGTCGAAACGGAAACCGTCCACTCCGTAAAAATTTACCCAATGTGATAGAGAATCAATTATCAATCTACGAACCATGGGACGTTCCGTTCGCAGGTCGTTTCCACATCCGCTTTCGTTTACTCGTTTGCCTTTCCGGTTGTGTCGCAGGAAGTACTGCGGGTCGATCTGCCTTATGGGATTCTCGCCATATTGGGCGATATGATTATATACAACATCTACTATTACACTTATTCCAGCTTCATGCATCCTTTCTATCATTTCCCTTAATTCATAAACCTGTTTCCCGTCAGCGCCAATCCATTCGCCCTCTTTCCTGGAAGCGCCGGTCGAATATCTTGCTTCCGGAGCAAAATAATATGCGGGCATATATCCCCAATGGTTTGTGGAATACCGGTTCCAGGTGTTGTAAACAGGTAACCCTTTTTCATTGAAGGGCGGTTCATAATAATCGTAATCAGCAAGAGGCAGCCATTCTATAGTGTTTATTCCCAAATCTTTCAGGTGACTCAAGGGGCTGTTTTTTGAATCATTCACAGCTCCGGAGTATGTGCCGCGAAGACTCCTGGGGACTGATTTTGCGAGCATACTGAAATCTTTTACATGAGCTTCATAAACAACAAGGTCACCCGGAGGTACTTCATAATGTGAACGAGAAGGGTATTGATATAGTTCTTGCGGCAAAACTACAGTTAATGAAGGACGTTGCCAGTTGTTTTTCTTAGCAATTGCCCATGAATAAGGATCAGCGAATATTACATCCTTGATATTTTCTACAGCAAAAGGACTCTCAACCCGGTAACCGTAAAACCTGCCCGGTTGGACTTCTCTTGATCTTGTTTCCCAGACCCCATCGGTTGAATCAAAATCCATGGTGTGTTCTGTCAGGGGTTTTCCGCCGGGCTCCTGGAACACCAGCAGGTCAATTTTCGAAGCACGAGGCATGAACATTCGCAGGACAGCATCATCGCCGTTCCAATCAAGCCCCAGAGGTTTTTCAGTAGTGTATTTATCAACAATACCCGCGGGAAGCAAAGGAAAAATATTCCCATCGGGTAGTTTGATTCTATATGATTTTAACCGATCAAATCTTCCTTCAAGCTGGAGACTTTCCGGAGATGCTTGTGTGACCTTTTCTGGCGTTCCTCCCGGAAGCAGTTTGAATGCAGTGGGTTCAGGAGCCTGTATAACCTTATCTTCAAATATCAAGACTGCCAGATTTTCTGATTCAAGGCGAGCCTCTCGCAACTCCGGAAGCTGAATTAGACTTTCAGGGCTTTTATCCATAGAATATTTACTATATTTTGTTGGTTGTTGTTTTTTGAATATAATGATACAATCTTTACTCCTGGAAAATACAGGGGTAAATATATTATTATTTCATGATAGAAGAGATTTGTTGCTGCCTGCACTGATCGAACTGAATTTTTTACGGAAATCTCATTGAAACGAGGAGGATTTACAGTGATTATAAAAAAGATTAAACTCATGTCGCGTAAGTTGGATGCGCTTGAAAAAACATACGCTGATCAATTTCAATTTCCTATAGTTGAACGGGATGTAAATAGAATGGATCTCCAGGTAGGTAATTCCATTCTCTCTTTCAATAGAGCGGATATGGATACAATACCGTATTACCATTTTGCTATTGGAATACCTTCTAAATGTCTCCAGCAGGCAAAGTTATGGCTTTCGGCAAGAGCACAAATTTTGGGACGAGGAAATGAAAAGGAGTTTTTCTATTCCTATTTGGCAGGCGCCCAGGCAGTTTTTTTCACGGATGCGTCGGAAAATATTGGTGAATTGGTCAGCAGAAGAGAAAGACCTGAATTTGATGATCGTGCTTTCAGTCTGAAAAATTTGCTGGGAATAACAGAAATTGGATTGCCGGTCAATGATGTCGATTCAGCCAGGGATCAAATCGCTGAAGCGTTTGGATTGCAAGATTCTGTTATTAAACTTCCGCAATTCACCGCAATCGGGAACTTCGAAGGATCAATAGATATTGTTCCGGTAGGAAGAAACTGGCTGCCCACTGAAAAAGGCGCTGCATTATTTCCTCTCGAGGTGACAATCCTTGGTGATGAAGAAAAGAGTTTCACTCTACCCGATCATCCCTACACATTCCACATGGTCAAAGAATAATAGAATGTATTAAGTCCGGTTTTGAAGGAATATCTGTTTCCCATATCACCCAGTCTTTGTAAAGGCTGGGTTGTTTTATGCCGTGAATGTGTTAATTGACTATATTCAAAAAAGCCCATATTGCAGTAATTTCACCTGCCAGATTATTATGGCTTTCCAACCACTGATTTGTTAGGAGTTTTTATTATGATAGAATCACTTGCTTTCATGCAAACGCTTAGTTAACTTAATAATATACATAAATATTTCTATTACAGAGTGATAAATCGAAGATAATATTTGTTTTATACACTTGTGAAAAAAAAGAAGAAAGAACGCAAAAATGCCGCTAAGTTACATAAATAAGCTTTTTTCTCCTCTTTTTGCATTAATCCTCTTTATTATTTCAAACCTCTTTTCTCCATTATATGCACAGATCTGGACGAATAACGGACCGCCGGGAGGTTGTGTAAATTCGCTTGAGGTCGCAGCATGGGACGATGAAATATATTTTGCGGGAACCTGCAATACCGGGATGTGGAGATATTCAGTCGAGGATTCTTGCTGGGAAGAGTGTAATAGCGGTATGCCATGGCTTACATTGTTTCCAGAACCTTATGAAATAGAGGGAATATATCCCGAAGTATTAGATATTTTAACTCATCCATTAATTGAAGATAAAATCTGGATAGCGCTTAAACACCATGGAGTCTGGATAAGTGAAAATGGAGGTAATTCATGGTATCAGACCGAAGAATCTGATATCACATTTTATGATTTACACGTTCATGCCAGCCATCCGGACACGCTGTTCGGGGCGCCTGGAGTCTGGGAAGATACCCTTTTTCAGAGCCATGATGGTGGTGAAACATGGAATACTGTCCCCGGCGTTCCCACAGGAGCTATAACCTCAGTACCTGTCAATCCCGATCATATTTTTGCCGGACAAAAAGAAAGCTTCAATGGAGGACGAACCTGGTCCGATATGGGGCAATACCCTGGTAATCTAAACCAGAGGACAGTAGAGCTGGAGATAGATCCTGTGGATCAAGCAACTTTGTGGGCAATAACAGCGCCACTTACTTCCGGTTCGAATGCAAACCTTCTGAAATCAAGCAACCAGGGCAGGACCTGGGAACGTAACAGGGGATTGCCATATTCTGATATCTATTCACTAAAGATCAGTAGAAGCAGGTCTGTCCTGGTCACGAGAAGATATTCAAACGTTACACTTATACGAAGTGACGACCGTGGTGAGACCTGGCAGGATTATAATTGGACCGGTCGTCCTGATTCAATCAATTTCAAGGGATGGCTCAGGGATATTGAAATTCTTGATCCCGACGCTTCGAATATTCTTTTCGCTGCCGGAACCTCAATTTATCATTCAGCAGACGGGGGAGAGAGTGTCGAACCTTTTGAAACAGGATTTGTTGCCGCTCTAACAAGAAACCTGGCTCATATTGCAGGTCCCCCGGAAACAGTCTTCGTTGGAACGAGTTCCGGTGTTTTCACCAGTTCAAATCATGGTGTAACATGGGAGAAGTTAAATGACTGGGTATGTCTCGATATCGCTTTAATAAATTCTGATCCTATAACAATATTTCTCGCGACTTTTCCTTATAATGGGAACATATTTCGTTCTACAGACGGCGGTGAAACATGGGAAAATATTTTTTATTTTGATGGCGCAGGATTTCAGAGTTCTACGCTGGTAACAAATCAGATATTCCCGGATACAATCTTGTTTTCAACTGACATAGATGACAGCATTAATGTTTATAGAAGCATCAATGGTGGTGATAACTGGAACCAGGTTTTCTCGGAATACAATCCACGTAACAGGGCTCTTGGAAGATTACGGTATAATCCTCAAAATCCGGAAGAGATATATGTTTGCGGGACCAATCTTTATCGAAGCGCCGATGCCGGGACAAACTGGCGGGCAATCTCCACTCCGGGTGATGTAGTTTATGATGTTATCGTTGGTTTCAATGATCCAGGGACTCTTGTAATTGAAGGTTACAATGGAATCTATCTCTCTACGGATTATGGCGAAACCTGGGAAAATTTCAGCTCAGGTTTGACTAACTTGTTCGCATCTAATGGAAAACTGGAATTACTTGATCCTGAAACAGGCAAAATAGCTTATCAGCAGGGAAGGAGTTCTACAATCTATAGTTTATCACGAGGTGTATTTATAAGATCATTGGATGATGAACAATGGGAATTGACAAATTATTCTGATAATCAAGGGCAAACTCGAAATATTCACGCTCTTGAAAACGGCGAATTAGCTGTAGCCACCTCGAACCGCGGGGTATTCATTTCAAGCTATTTGACTGATTTGGATGAAGGAAATTACCGCTTGGTTCAGCCGGTTGGATTTTCAGTTGAAGAGCCCTATCCCAATCCATTCAATTCATCAACAAAACTTGAATTTAATATTATAGATGCAGGATTGGTACGGTTTAGTCTATATAACCATCTCGGCAAACTTGTCTTGTCTAAAAAAAGTATTTACCAGGTTCCGGGAATTTATTCTTTCAGCATAATCGGCGGGGAACATGCCTCCGGTGTATATTTCCTTTCCATAAACACAAATTCAGGCTCGGACACAAAAAGACTTGTTTATTTAAAATAATACAACAACTGGTTAAAAAGATAGTAGCAGGTAGTCCGGATTCTTGAATCCGGGAATCGGTTGGTTCAATTGTACATCTTCGCAATGCTATTTAAAATTTGATACAGTCATACAACCCCGGATTCAAGAATCACGGGCTACATTACTGTATCATTCTAACAAAGGAGAAGGCATCATGTTACGCTGGTTACAAAGTATTATTTTTCTTGTGATTATTTGCACAAACGGTTGGGCTTTTTCAACTTCACCTCTTGGAATGTCAATTGATTACGATACATTATTAGGGGCTGGTTTGGATGTTGATATTGAGATTGCTTTAGAAGCTTTTGATGATGTTGATAATGTAGTGATCACTGTCAAATTGACCGATCCGAAAGGAACGGCAACCATTGATCAATCTATAGTTTCCATAGGTAAGATGGATTCTTCAGATCAGAATACCAATACCTGTACTATAGAACCGCCTTTGTTGTTCGATGGCAGGATAAATATCCTTGCCGTTGGTGAGATACATGGCTACCAGGTTTCTTGTGTTGAAGAGATTCTTTTAGATTCCAAGGCAGATGGAATGCATCTTGTTGGAATACGTGAGAGGGAAAATAATCCATATATTTATCCGGTTCCTCTTAATGATTATAATCCTGAACCGCTAACTGTTATTACAGTCCCGGCAACAATCCATGATGTTAATGATGACACAATCGCAATCCCCGAACCCAATCCTGATGATTTATTTGTAATAGGTGAACCGAGGGGAGAGCTGGATGAGGATACACTTGGGATATTCGATGTACAACTAACCTTCGAAGGTCGCTTAGAATGGACAGATGCCTTTAATAATGACCAGTACTTGAGACCATTTTGTAATATTCGCATACATATATACAATTATGACACAGGATGGATTTCTCGTCAACACTGGTCAGGATATGCAGATGAAAATGGCGAATACAGTATCCAGACTGAAGCAGGGGGAGATATTTTGGCATTCAGACTTGATGACGAAAATGATCCAATCGCACATTTCCGAGTTGAGATTGAATTTAGAGATCAAGAGAACAATAGAATTACAGGGGAAGAAGATGTACCGATAGACTTAATTATCGGATATGGATGCTATCAACCGGGATTCAATACTACAAGGAATATTGGTTATTTAGTTAATCGGGATGCTCGTCCAGATTTACTAGAACTTTCCAGTATGTGGACAGCGTTGTGGGATGCAAAGAATTTCGCTTATTCTATAAACCAGTTTCAAAGAACCGTGCGAGTTAAACACGTTATGAATGATGAAACCTATACTAACCACCCACGTGCTAATGGATATTATAATCGTGTTACTTATCCTGATCGAATAAATGTTAAGGTAGGTGAGACTAATTCTGATAGAACATTACTGCATGAATATGGTCATCTTTATCAGCATTGGCATTTTGAAGATTGGCCTTGGGACGATTATGATAGCGATTATTATCGGCATTTACCCTCGAACGAATGGACAGCAATGTTAGAAGGTTTTGCTGACTTTTACTTTTGTCTAGCTACTCTTTATAGTGAATATAATACTAGTGCTTATTATTATGGTCATGATCTTGGAGAGGATAACAGAGATTGGGTTCCAGAAGATGGACCAGAAGTTATCCATAGTGTAGTAAATCTCTGGTGGGATCTGGTTGATTTAGATAATGATTTATTTTTAGAGCCACCGGAGCCACCTCCTTCTTGTGGAGACGGTAAAGATGATTATAATGGTTTCTCTGATAGAATAAATATGGGGTACGAGTATTTTTTCGAAGTACTTGATTATCTCTCTGATCTTGATGAAGGTCATGATTTTTGGGATCACCCACTGGAAGAAATGGAAGCCTATCTTATTTCTGACTTTCAATATACAGGAGATGCCGATTATTATATCCAGCAAGTATTCGAAATGAATGGTATGGATTGGGATCCTCTTGATCATGATCCTTCATTCACCGACATCGGACTCGTTTATGCGCCTACAACATGGCTTTGGAGGCAACTAATCAATACAACATTTTACGTTAACTATAGTCCACAACAAGTGTGGCAGGATTATGAATATACATGGCACTATCGAGTACCAGATGCCGATTGGATAGAATTCGGCGTAAACTACCATCGTGCGAGTTTAAATAATATCGAGATGCTTTATAGTCACCTTGATATAAAGTGCAAAGTAGAATCCCAATTAACTCAAGATTATGGTGAAACGACACATAGAATAGTAAGAATCTTTCCTCCTTTGTATCATCCGGAAAACGTGACACTGGATTATGGTGTGGAAAATCATGTCAGAATATCTTGGGATATGGTTCATACAAGCGATGATCTTGCAGGTTATTTGGTTACTCGCAATACTGGTAATGGAGAAGATGAAATTTCCGATTTTTTGGATTCGGATGTTCTTCAATACGTTGATCTCAATTATTATTTATGCGGAAATGGTGATGACCCCGGTGCTATAAGGGGAGATTACCGTGTTTATTCGTTTGAAATAGATAGCCTCGGTTGTCCTGCATATCCTGATGAAGAGCCAGACTGTGTTAGCGGTTGGATTTCAACAGAACCACATGTTTATGGTGGGCTTCCTAAGCGAACTGTAACGAAAATAGAACCTATCCCCAATGATTATGAATTTCTAAAAATGTATCCTAATCCATTCAATGCAACAATAAACGTTCCTATTGCATTACCAGAGGATAACAAAGTAAATATCGCGATTTTCAATATCAAAGGACAAAAAATCATTACTCTGGCAGACAACGAATTCCAGGCAGGTTATCATAATCTATCTTGGAATAGTAATTCCAAAGAGGGATTTGCGTCTTCAGGAATTTACTTCGTGGTTATGAAATCCTCTGAATTCATGGATACTCAAAAAATCTTATTAATCAAGTAGAAGGAGATCAACCTCAATATTATTTTGAAAGTTGTCCTCTGGCGCACACAAATGGAATTAATAATTCCACACTAAATTTCAACCCCGGTTCATTATCATGATGAGACCGGGGTTTTCTCCTCTTGTTGCCGGGAACCCATGTTTGTTCATCAAACATGGGTTATCTTATTTCTTTTCAACCCATTATTACATATCCATCCCTCAGGTTTTTTGATCAGATCTTATACAAGTTGCTTTCAAAGGATGATCTTTAAACTCACGTACTAACGCCAGCAAGCTAAAGCTTGTACTCTATACCTGACTGTTTGAAAGATACGTAACTGTTTGAAAGCAAATTGATATTACCATTATAAATTTGTCATGAGTTCTTCTCCGGTAATAAGGACAATCCTCTCGATTTTCGCTAATTCAATGAGTTCAGGGGTAAATCCGGCTGCACTGAATAGTACAAAATGTAGATCACCATCTATTTGTTCAGGCAAATACCGGACTTTCTGTTTCATTTTTTTAAGAACATTAATTCCTACAGGCGATTTCCACCATTTGCATTCTCCAACTAAGAAACTCTGCTCACTTTTGCTGAAGACTTCGGCAATGAGATCAAACTCTCCGGCGAAAAACTTTCGTAAACCACCAGACTCCTCGCTTTCGGCGTCCATGTCATTCATAAATTAATAGATAAGGGCGATAGTGATCTGCTCGACCTGGCTTTTTGGATCGGGCACTTTGCCGACGAGAATATCGCGAGCGGTGTCGGTGTCCAGCATAGTTGGTTATTCTTTGATTTGTTTCAGCGTGGGTACTGAGGCGAGTACCTTCATCTGCCGGATGGCGATTTCGTTGAGGCGTTTTAAACGTTCCCCTTGTGACAGCCCCAAATGAATAAGTTCGGCGTTCATGCTTTCGATATTAGCAAGCACCAAAAGTTGATCGATGGAAGAATACTCGCGCATATTTCCTTCAAGATCAGGATTGTTAGTCCGCCACTGCCCGGCGGTCTGACCGAAAAGGGCAACATTGAGAATGTCCGCTTCGCTGGCATAGGTGATGGCAGCTTGCGCCGGTGTAACTTCGGTTGGAATCAGGTGCGCCTGAATAGCGTCCGTGTGGATGCGATAGTTGAGTTTGGCAAGTGTACGGTTAAGGTTCCACTCAAGGGACAGGCGGTTGTTTTCTTCATCCTTAAGACGCTGAAATTCTCTGATGAGGTAAATCTTGAATTCCGGACTGATCCACATGCCGAATTCAAATGCAATATCTTTATGCGCGTAAGTGCCGCCGTATCGCCCGGCTGTTGCTTTCAAGCCTATGGCACGAGTTTTATTAACCCACTCCTTGACGCTAATCTTATAGTTGTTTAGTCCCGCCCGGTTTCTAATTGTGGCGAATTCGCCATAATTAAAATCAGGATTGTAAACGCTCTCCCAGATGCCAAGAAACTCGACAGTGTTGCGATTTCTCAGCCAGTCGGAAATAAAAAATTCACCGTCTTTCGCTTTTAACATATCCGTCAGGGAAATGTAGTCTCCCTGAGGTTGCGACAGGATCGTTATCTCTGTTCCCTGAACTGCTATAATTGATTTTCCGGTCTTGCTCATTATTACTCCTCTATGCAGATATTGGCAGGTTTGTTTTTCTCAGGAAAGAAACGCCACCCTGATTTTTCGAGGAGCTTGTTTATCTTTATGCGAGCTGTTGCTTCTTTCATGTGAAAATTGTTCTCCAGAGATAGTAAATGCAAACATCCTTGATGATATTCAGATAAAAATAGGTATCATAAAATACAACACAGTTTTTTCTCAAACAATACGGAATCAAGCGCTCACATCATTATGGGACTTAATTACTCTCCTGTAAGATGATCACTGTAAATCATTGAGGGGCTCTTTCTTTTGTTGCCTTGATTGTTATTAAGTTGTATTTTTGCTGTTTCCAATTGGGTTTCAACCTGCCTGTATTGTGTTACATGAAATGAGGGAGAAGGAATGAAGTTTAATATTTACAATAACCAGTTGATAGCAGCGATCATCTTATTATTGTTTATGTCTGTATGCAGTATTCCATGCCTGGCATCGGATGACAAGGCTTTAGACGAAATAGAACATGTCTCCGACAATGAATCTGCTGTGGAACACGAAACGCACGATACTCATGCTGTTACTTCTGACGAAAAGCATGGTGGTGGTCATGATGATCATGGAACGAAAAGTGGTAAGGGTCACAGCTCATTAGGTAAATCCTTGCCGATATGGAGCGCAATACCGTTCGTCGGAATCCTTCTTTCGATTGCATTACTTCCCTTATTTGCGCCTCGTTTCTGGCATCATCATTTTCCAAAGATTTCAGCATTCTGGGCTGTGCTGTTTGCTGTCCCGTTTTTGATCGCGTATAAGAGTGGTGGGCTCTATGAGATAATGCATATTTACATTGCTGATTATATACCATTTATCATTTTATTGTGGGGATTGTATGCTGCATCCGGAGGAATCCTACTCAGGGGAACCCTGATAGGAACTCCCGTCGTTAACCTAGTCCTGCTTCTTATTGGTACAATTCTCGCTTCCTGGATAGGGACTACCGGTGCCTCTATGATCCTGATTCGTCCTGTTCTGAAGGCGAACAAGAGCCGGTCCAACAAAATGCACGTGGTGATTTTCTTTATATTCCTTGTCAGCAATATCGGGGGATCTTTGACTCCCTTGGGCGATCCACCGCTATTCCTTGGATTTCTTCATGGGGTACCATTTTTCTGGACGCTTAACCTGCTTCCACACATGGGTTTAGCGGCAGGTTGGCTGCTCCTGTTATTCTTCCTAATGGATTCATTTTTATTCAGGAAGGATAAGGATAAATTTAAAGAACTTGCGAACATGGATCGTGAACCTCTGAAACTCGAAGGACTTCACAACCTTATCTTTTTTGCCGGAATTATGGGAGCAGTTCTGTTCAGCGGGATGGTTCAGCTTAAAGTATTTAACGTAATGGGAGTACATTTACCGCTTCAAAATATTATACGCGACCTGTTTATTGTTCTTATGGTTTATCTCTCAGTAAAGACTACCAAAACTAAGATACGCAAGGACAACAGTTTTACCTGGTTTCCCATCAAGGAAGTGGCATATTTATTTGCAGGTATCTTCATGACGATCATTCCGGCGCTTGCGATGTTACGCGCAGGAACTGAGGGTGGTCTCGGTTTTATAGTGGATTTCGTGAAAGAGCCAATACATTATTTCTGGATTACTGGTGCTCTCTCAAGTTTCCTTGATAATGCTCCCACTTACTTAACGTTCTACAACCTGGCACAGGGGAGAATTGGAATAGATGATTTTATGGTTAACCAGATTTTGACGGAATCCGTTCAACATCCAATGTCAAATACTTTCATCCAATATTTGAAAGCGATCTCGGCTGGAGCGGTATTCTTTGGCGCTATGACATACATAGGTAATGCACCTAACTTCATGGTTCGCAGTATTGCTGAGGAAAGCGGTTTGAAAATGCCGAGTTTCTTTGGTTATATGCTTTGGTCAATCGCAATTCTTGTTCCGTTATTTATTGTAGTAACCTGGGTCTTTATCTAAAACACAATAGCTGGTGTAGGTGGAGGGAAAATGTTTCAACATATTATGTTTCCAACTGATACTTCAGAGATCTCGAATGCAGGATTTAATGTTGCCCTGAATCTTCAAAAAAGGTACGGCGGTAAAATTACCATCCTGAATGTTCATGATGAGTTTATGTCAAAAGAGGAGATGCAATATCTTCGAGTCAGTCAGCAGCAATATGAGGAGTTTATTCGAGAACGTGCAGTATTAAGCCGTGATAAAATTGCAGAGATGCTGAAGAAACATGATGCTGAAGATGTATGCGACATTCTCTTGCGCAAAGGCAAACCACGGCAAGTAATTACAGAAGTGGCGGACACAATTGAGGCTGATTTAATTGTAATGTCCTCTCAGGGCAGATCATGTTTTTCTGATCAGATTATTGGTTCGGTAGCGGAGCACGTTGTTAGACAGGCAAAAATGCCCGTGCTCGTTGTAAAAGTCGAGAAAAATTGAATACCTCCTGAGACTTTTCAATTGACTTGAAATGTTGACAATATTAAAACATCTATCTATATTCTTGTCTCGTGAAAAAATGAGTTTTCGCATGTTATTTCAACTGGATAGAACTTAATTTTGTTAACATTACGTTCATCTAATTGTCAATGAGATGATATCCAAAACTTGACAGGGGTGTTTTCCGACAAATAAAGGGGGCCTTAGCTCAGCTGGGAGAGCGCCTGAATGGCATTCAGGAGGTCAGCGGTTCGATCCCGCTAGGCTCCACAATCTTAACGGGTAGGAGCTGTCAGGTGAAAGCGATTCTTGGAATATTCCTTTGTATAATATTATTTTTCTTTTTAGTGATGGGCAGGAGAGAGAAAAAACGTTATAAGAATTTGAGGAAGAAGATTGTAGATAGAGCAAAGGGTAGAGTTTTTGATTCGGTAGATTATCCGGAAAATGTTTTAGATTTAAATGTAGATGACATCGAACCTGAAGAGAATTCAGATACGGTTCAGGATAATACGACTAATTAAACTCTTGCGGAGGCAAAGTCTTTATTTACATGTGATGAAATCTCATAATTATTTTCTATATTTGCGAGAGTAGCTCAGTTGGTAGAGCCCCACGTTGCCAACGTGGCTGTCGCCGGTTCGAGTCCGGTCTCTCGCCCATTTTTTTATCCCGGTGCAGATGAAATTATAGTTTGCATTGGATTTGGTTCAGGATGCGCTTTTAACCTTTGGCGAAACTGGCGGCGTGGCCAAGCGGCTAAGGCGAAGGTCTGCAAAACCTTTATTCCCCGGTTCGAATCCGGGCGCCGCCTCAGCAGGAATTGTTCATTTTTATGGTTATGGTCCTTGACCTGTTTGAAAGAACCTGAAGGTCTTGGCGTCGTTTCGCCGGGGTGGTGGAATGGCAGACACAGGAGACTTAAAATCTCCCGGGGCTTAGCCCTGTGCCGGTTCAAGTCCGGCTCCCGGCACTCTACAATGGAATTAACGATTTTTCGTTCTTTGGAAATTATTAGATGAATGAATTTTCCCAGGGCGATTAGCTCAGCTTTGGTTAGAGCGCTGTCTTGACATGGCAGAGGTCACTGGTTCGAGTCCAGTATCGCCCACTTTTTAATAGTTAAACAATAAAGGAGAAACCACACATCGCCACATTTAGAGATCGTAGCTCATCAAATCAACCCGCAGCACATCGGATTAATGAGCAGATTAAAGTGTCATCTGTAAGGCTCATCGGAGCTGAAGGAGATCAGGTAGGAATAGTTGATACGATAAAAGCGAGGAAACTCGCAGTAGAGAGTGGACTTGATCTTGTTGAAGTAGCGCCAAACGCTAAACCTCCCGTAGCAAGAATACTTGATTATGGGAAATTTCAATATGAGATCGCAAAACGAGAAAAAGCCAGCAGGAAAAAAGGACACCAGACACAAGTCAAACGTATCAGGCTTTCACCGAAAATTGATGATCATGATTTTAATTTCAAATTAAAAGCTATCCGTCAGTTTATTGAAAACGGTGATAAGGCAAAAGTTACATTGATCTTTAAAGGGCGAATGGTAACTCACAAGGAACTCGGTCGAGAGGTGATGGAAAAAATGGTGGAAGCTGTTTCGGATGTCGCCAAGGTAGAAGGTAGTATTCAGATGGAAGGTCCCCGGAACATGGTGATGACCTTGCAAAAGAAATAAATAATTTAAGAACGGAAGAGGCAAGCTATGCCAAAAATGAAAACAAGTCGTGCAGCGGCAAAGAGATTCACAAGAACAGGGACTGGGAAAATTCGCTGCAATCACAGTCATAAGAGTCATATCCTGACTAAGAAAAAAAGAAGTAGAAAACGTAAATTACGGAAATCCGGATTGATTGCAAGTGTGGATGTTCCGCGTGTAAATAAGATGATTTTGACATAGGAAAATCCAATGCCCAGAGCAACTAACAATCCGGCGTCAAAGGCACGTAGAAAAAAGATATTAAAAAGTGCCAAGGGGTATTACGGGCGCAGTAAAAGCACAATACGAGCGGCGCAGCGTGCAGTTGATCGTGCCGGACAATACTCATATCGCGACAGAAGGGTCAGACGTCGTGAATTTCGTAGATTATGGATCATTCGAATCAATGCAGCAGTACGTCCTCATGGACTTAGCTATTCAAGATTTATGTATCTATTAAAAGAGAAAGAAATAGGTCTCGACCGGAAGACGCTTGCGTATCTTGCTTTCGAGGATATTGATGCATTTAATGCAATCGTGGCGGAAGTATTGTAACCGGAATTATGATATCATAACAATGTATTGATGAGACCCTGCCGGGTCTCTTTTTATTTTTAATGAGCTATTTCTGTTTGTTATCAGGAAGTAATTGCATAGTTTGACTGCTAACTCTTAAATATTTAGGGCTTCTTGAAAATTTTACATCATCAAGAAATTATGTGTCATGGAAATTCTTGATCTATCGGAGAAAAAAGAAAACCACAAAGATCGCAGAGAATCCGCAAAGAACTCAAAGAAATTCTTAGTGAACTTTGTGCCTGCTTTGTGTTCTCTGTGGTAAAAACAATTTTGCGAACATGCTGCATTATTTTCGAGATACCCTACAAACAGAACAAATATTCTATTATTCAGGAAGGATAAAAGAATGGATAATCGTATCCCTGTGACTTCCAAGATGTGCATGACAAGAGATGTGGGAACACATGGCAACCTTTTCGGTGGGAATATGCTGGGATGGATGGATGAGGCTGCCGCTATTTATGCGAGAAAACAGACAGGTGCAAACCATGTTGTAACTGTGAAATTCACTGAAGTAATATTCAAATATGTTGTTAAAGTTGGCGAGATAGTTGAATTTTCGGTTTCAAATTCACGAATAGGAAATACCAGCATTACATTCGATCTTGAGGGCTATGTAGGCGAGACGATGGTAGTACGTACCGAAGCCACATTCGTAGCGGTAGATGAGCAGGGAAGACCGACAGTTATCAGGCGTGGTTAGCTTGAGAGTGTGTCAATGTTTTAGTTTAAAGAATTTGTAAATTGTTCTAAATAGAGTTGAAAAACTCTATGAGAAGTATTAATAAATTTATTCATGCAATTAGTAATCAAGCCATATCACCAACTGAAACATTGGATAGTGGAGATAATAGTGGAAACTGAAGTTGTACGAATCTTGACAGTGACCTTTGAAGCACATGCTCAACAGACAGAGAATGGAGTTGAATATTGGCTTGCTCGAGATTTACAGCAGCTTCTGGGGTATGCGAAATGGGTAAACTTTCTAAACGTTGTTACGAAAGCTAAGACCGCTTGTGAAGTCAGTGGTCATAAAGTGTCAGACCATTTTGCTGACGTCAGCAAAAAGGTTGACTTAGGATCAGGTAGTCAGCGAGATATTGATGATATCATGGGGACTTCGCCTTGATCCGAAATAAAGGACTTCAAACAGTTGACAAGCGAAATAATTCACACTAAGTTACGAAAGTTAGCATTAGTTGAATCAATACCTCTAATATCAAGAAAGATACAAAATATTATGAATCCTGAATATCACCGGTACTTCAGATGAATCATCCTTTTGCAATATCAGAAAAAAATACCGGGTTGGGAAAGAAAGATAAAAGAATTAGAAATACTGTTCCAAGCAAAACATTTACAACCTCTGGAGAATAATTTTCACATGAAAGAAGCAACAGCTCGCATAAAGATTAATAAGCTCCTCGAAAAATCAGGGTGGCGTTTCTTTCCTGAGAAAAACAAACCTGCCAATATATGCCTTGAGCCGAGCGTGAAGATCAAGTCTTCCGATCTGGAAGCACTTGGGGAGGACTTCGAGAAAACTACGAGGGGGTTTATTGACTTTTTACTGCTTGATTCAAAAGGTTTTCCGCTTATCGTTCTTGAAGCAAAATCTGAAGATAGGAATCCTTTTGACGGCAAAGAGCAGGCACGGAAATACGCAAGGTCTCTCAACTGTCGTTTCGTAATTCTTTCTAACGGAAATCTTCACTATTTCTGGGACTTGGAACGTGGTAATCCATACCTGATTACGACTTTCCCCTCTCCGGATTCCGTAATTGGATATCAAAAGATCATACCCAATCCTCAACGCCTTATTGATGAAAAAGTCGGTGACGACTATATAGCATTGACTCAGCGTCCGAACTACGCCTCAGAAGCTGCTTGGAAAAATGAGAGTGAGCGTCCCGGCTACATCAAAGCCAATAATCTTCGTTTCCTGCGACCCTATCAATTAAATGCAGTGCACGCCTTACAACGGGCAGTGAAAGACGGGGATGATCGTTTCCTCTTCGAGATGGCAACAGGCACGGGAAAAACACTTACCGCAGCGGCAGTTATCAGGCTTTTTCTCCGTACCGGAAATGCCCAGCGCGTATTGTTCCTGGTGGATCGACTCGAACTCGAGGATCAAGCTAATAAGGCTTTCAAAACGCTCCTCTCCGCAGATTTTCAATCAGTTATCTATAAAGAGAACCGAGATGACTGGCGGCGGGCGGAAATAGTGGTTACCACCGTGCAATCACTTCTGTTCAACAACAAGTATCAGCAGCTCTTCTCGCCGACCGATTTTGATCTGGTCATCTCCGATGAAGCTCACCGCTCTATCGGCGGGAACGCACGTGCAGTATTCGAATACTTCATCGGCTATAAACTCGGACTCACAGCCACGCCACGCGACTATCTCAGGAAATTTGATAAATCCGATCCTTCCACCCGTGATCCACGTGAAGCAGAACGGCGGCTTCTTATGGATACATATCGCACTTTCGGCTGCGAGAAAAGCCAACCTACATTTCGTTATTCTCTGCTCGATGGTGTAAAGGAAGGCTATTTGATTAATCCCACGGTGGTTGATGCACGTACTGATATCACAACCGAACTACTTTCCGAGCAAGGTTTTATTGTCTCTTTCACCGATGATACCGGTGAAGACCATGAGGAAGCATTCAAGCAGCGCGAGTTCGAAAAGCGCTTTTTTGCTGACGCTACTAACCAGCTCTTCTGCAAGACCTTCCTGGAAAACGCCCTTCGTGATCCGGTAAGTGGTGAGATTGGTAAATCTATCATCTTTTCAGTCAGTCAGAATCATGCATGCACGCTTACTGAAATTCTCAACAAAATGGCTGACCGAATGTTCCCGGGAAAGTATCAATCCGACTTTGCCGTTCAGGTAACATCGAGGATCCCTGGAGCTCAACAGTTCTCCATCAATTTTGCTAACAACAACCTGCTCGGATCGGGAAATTTCCTACCAGTCTATAAAACCAGCAAAGCGCGTATTTGTGTGACGGTTGGTATGATGACCACCGGTTATGATTGTACCGATATCCTCAATCTCGGACTGTTCAGACCGATTTTCTCGCCAACTGATTTCATTCAAATAAAAGGGCGCGGCACCAGAAAGCATGATTTCCTTGATCAGCTTTTCGACGACACCCTGAAAGACAGTGTTACAAATCCTCAAAAGTCTGTTTTCAAGCTATTCGATTACTTCGCCAATTGTGAATATTTCGAGGAGAAGTTCAATTACGATGAGGTATTGAAGCTTCCAAAACCAAAAAGTAAGGGTGGCGATGATGGCGGAGGAACTGGGCCTGTTGTGCTTGGAGGAACATACGAGCACCTCGGCGAAGACATACTCTCGACTATAGAAGAAGAAAAAATCGGTTTCGAGGGCATGAAAATTGACCGGATGTTCTTTGATAAATTTGAAGACGCTATGAAAGAGAATGAAACGATAGCCACTGCTGTCGAAGCTGGTCAATGGGATCTTGTTATAGACTATGTGAATCGCGAAGTCTTCGATAAGCCTGAAGAATATTATAATCTTGACAAATTACGCAAAGCTGCTTCTGTTGATCGCCGCCTGACACTGCGGGAGATTCTGGAGAAGATCTTCGGACTCATTCCAAGCTTCAAATCAAAAGACGAATTGCTGGAAGAGGAATTTGCCAAATTTGTTGCTGACTACAAACCGGAGGAGGCACAAGTCATTCCGGCTATCAAGACCTTCTTCAAGGCTTACATTACCAGCGACCAAGTGCGTCACATTATCGAAAGCAGGCAGTTCACCGACTTGGCTACCAATCCGGTTTTTTCAGCCAGTGATTTCAAAGCGGTTCCGACAAAGTACCGTTCGCTGATACCGGAATATGTCAAAGATTATGTTATCTTGAACAAGTTTGCTGCATAAGGGATATCAATGTTAGATACTGACACAAAACACCGAATCGACACTGCCCGCGACATTCTTGTCGGCAAAGTACCCGATCCAAAAAGCCAGGTCGAGCAGATTACCATTGCCATGATCTACAAATTCATGGATGACATGGACGCTGAAAGCGAAGAGTTCGGAGGTAAACGCAAGTTTTTTGAGGGAGAATTTGCCCGCTATGGTTGGGCGAAGCTGATGCACTCCGGGCTGGGCGGTTTTGAGACCCTGAACCTCTATGCCGAAGCCATCACAAAGATGCCGGAGAATCCCGGAATCCCACTGCTCTTCCGCGACATTTTCAAGAACGCTTTTCTCCCTTACCGCGACCCGGAAACGCTGAAGATGTTCCTCAAGGTCATCGACGAATTCGAATACGACCATAGCGAACGCCTCGGCGATGCCTTTGAATATCTGCTATCCGTGCTCGGTTCACAGGGTGATGCCGGACAGTTCCGCACACCACGCCATATCATTGATTTTATGGTCGAAATCGTTGATCCGAAAAAGACTGAGACCGTACTTGATCCAGCTTGCGGTACTGCCGGTTTTCTGATCTCGTCCTACAAGCATATTCTCAAGTCAAACAAAGACGCCGATGGGAACAGCACGCTGACTCCTGACGAAAAGGGCAGACTCGCTCATAACTTCAAAGGCTATGACATTTCGCCCGATATGGTGCGATTGTCTCTGGTCAACATGTACTTGCATGGCTTCACCGATCCCCACATTTACGAGTACGACACATTGACCAGCCAGGATCGTTGGAACGAGTATGCAGATGTCATTCTCGCCAATCCACCTTTCATGTCGCCGAAAGGCGGTATCAAGCCACACAAACGATTCACCATTCAAGCCAAGCGAAGCGAAGTGCTGTTTGTGGACTACATGGCAGAGCACCTGACACCCACGGGTCGTGCCGGTATCATCGTACCCGAAGGCATCATCTTCCAGAGCCAGAACGCCTACAAACAACTGCGCAAGATGCTCGTCGAAGAATACCTCGTCGCCGTGGTCTCGTTGCCAGCGGGCGTGTTCAATCCCTATTCCGGTGTCAAGACCTCGATCCTCATCCTCGACAAGTCCCTTGCAAAGAAGACCAACAGCATAGCCTTCTTCAAGGTCGAGAACGACGGATTCGGACTCGGTGCACAACGACGCGAGATTGAAAAGAACGACCTACCCGCTGCCACCGACTTCCTCAAATCATGGCTCCAGTCCATCTCACCCCCCGCGCTCATCCAGCCTATCCCAAACGCCCTCATCGTAGAAAAGGAAAAAATAGCAGCCAAAGGCGACTACAATCTTAGCAGGGAGCGATATAGGCAGGAAACCCGCCTATTCAACACAAAGTGGCCAACGACTGCTTTGGAAGAGATCTGCACGTTCATGACCGGCGGCACCCCAACCTCAACGGTTGCAGAGTACTACGAGAACGGCACCGTTCCGTGGTTGGTCTCTGGCGACATACACAGGTTCGAGATAGCCGATTGCGAGAAAAGAATCACGAGCAAGGGGGTTGAAAACTCCAACGCCCGATTCTTACTGAAAGATAGCGTTCTGATTGCTCTAAATGGCCAGGGCAAGACTCGCGGCACCGTCGCTTTGTTGCGGATGGAAGGGGCCACCTGCAATCAGTCGCTCGTAGCCATGACGCCAGCTCAGCCACCCGGGGTCATTTCTGAGTACATCTTCTGGGTACTGCGATCAATGTATGCCGACATTCGTGCTCTCACTGGCCACAATCAGAGGAGCGGTCTCAACATCTCCATCCTGAAAACGATCCAAATCCCCCTGCCGCCGCTGGAGGTGCAAAAGGAGATCGTGGTGGAGATCGAGGGCTACCAGAAAGTCATCGACGGCGCCCGCGCCGTCCTCGACAACTACCGCCCCCACATCCCCATCAATCCCGACTGGCCGATGGTGGAATTGAAGGAGATAATTGATAGCCTCGAATCTGGCGTGAGCGTGAACTCGACCAACAATCCCATTAACGAAGGTGAGATCGGTATTCTTAAAACAAGCTGCGTGACATCCGGAGTTTTTGATCCGAAAGAGCACAAAACGGTGCTCCCCGACGAGCGATCGAGGGTTAAATGCCATCCCAAAAGAAACTCCATCATTATTAGCAGGATGAACACAGAGAGATTGGTTGGGGCTAATGCATATGTTAAAGAGGACTTCGAACACCTTTTCCTCCCGGATCGCCTTTGGCAGACAGTTATCTCCAGAAACGACGTTCATGTTTTGTATCTACAGACCATTCTCGCCTCTGATACATATCGGAAACGAATTAGCGCAATCTGTGGAGGGACGAGTGGGAGTATGAAGAACATATCAAAGGGTAAGTTTCTGCAGTTGGACATTCCCCTCCCACCCCTCGCCACGCAGCAAGCCATTGTTGCAGAAATTGAAGCCGAGCAAACCCTGGTCGTCGCCAACTGTGAATTGATCGACCGCTTCGAGAAGAAAATCCAGGTTACCCTCGAGCGAATTTGGAGTGACAATAAATGAAATTTGCCGAATTTGACCAATATTCTGAAGACTTGCTATTGGCTCAGTATGGTGTATCAGAGATCATTACCCACGAACTGATGAAGGGTGAAATTCGTGAAGACTTTTTGAAGTTTACTCTGGAATCCTGTTCTGATCCGATACCACTTTTTGTGAAGGGTACATTGTCGGATGGTATTGACGATGCTGGGCAATTGGATATTATTCTATGCAAACCACATTCCCATATTCGCAAATTAGGTGACCAGAGTTTTGTAGAGAAAAATGATGCCCTTTGTGTGATTGAGGTTAAAGGTAACTGCACTGGAAAGGATTTGAAAGGCGCGGTCGCTAAAGCGATCAAAATTCGAAATCTTCAAGGAGATACAACACCAATTTTCGGAGTAATTTGCTACAGAGTAGCTCTCACACTGAACACGATAATGAATCGCTTCGGACATTCTTTTGATAAATCAACCAATACCTATTATGACAATGCGACAGATCCCAATGAAGCCGTGGAGAATTGGCGAAATATCAAGTATCCCGACTTGGACTTCTTCATATCTCTGGAAGACGGCAAGAAGGTGTTTCTTCGAAAGAGTGAGGTAGCTCAAGGAAAATATCGTTTTGTTCGCACTTTTCAAGCCCCGCTTATCAGAGAGATGTTCTTAATGATTCGGAGTTTGTGGGTTCCAGCGAATCAGGCACCAGCACCATGACAATAGAACAAGGGAATAATGGGGACAGGATATACATTTATTGATATTTGAAGCGATATGACATTTTTTCAGGTATGTCAAGAGTAGCACGGATCGTACTACCCCATATTCCGAATCTTATTACTCATCAATGAAATGACGCTTCCTGAGATTAGAATTTATCTGAAATCACCGGTTTTTCCGGGGCGAACAGGGTTGGTCCTTCACCGCTTGAATCCGGACGCCAGCCATTTTTCCATTCTACTGCCGGAGTAAAGTTGGGAAACACTTTAAGGACTTCCCCGATTTCTGAATCAGCTTTTTCGTGCTCTCCCAATACCCAGTGTGCGCTGGCAATTGCAAATACAAAAAATGGATTGTTTGGATCGATTTTAGTAGCACGTTCAAATGTTTCCAAAGACTCTTTCCATTCACCGGCATCTGCCTGGGTAATTCCCTTCTCCCCGATTTCCTGGGCAAGAAGAGAACGTATTTCCATATCGTTCGGTGAGAGTTCAACAGCCTGCGTGAATACCTTTTCCGCATCAGCCCTGCGTTCCAACTGACGATAAGCTAACCCTAAGCCTTTGAAAGCTCGTATATTATCAGCCATCTCTAATTCAGTATTAAAATACTCCACTGCTTTTTGAGGATTGCCGATTTGCATATTTAGCTCGCCTAAATAAATATTGGCAAGAGGGGCAGAGGAAGATTGCTCCAGGCATGTTTCGAATGCTTTTATGGCTTCAAAAGTTTTTCCTTCTCTTACCAATACCTGACCTAAAAGGAAATAGCCATAGGTTGGATTGCCGCCGATAGGGACACGCGCGAGATTGGCGTTGACCAGAATTCCGACAATCAGAACAGATACTGAGGGAACAAGAACAGGTTTCCAATCCAGTTTTTTCCCGGCTCTAAAGATTCTTTCTCCCATATAAGCTGCGAATGGAATAAACAGAGCTGCTGACGGCAGCCTGAACCGGGCGTTTACGAAGAAAAATATATTAATGAATAAAAGAGTTAGAGCTATGATTGCCGTGAGTCGAGAATTGTCCTGCTTCCATGTCAAAAAGATTCCCACCAGGGCAAAAGGAGTTATCAGTCCATAACCGATCAACATCAGGATTTTCAGCATTGGATTGTGTTGAGCCATAAAATCCAGGTCGCCATTATTGCTGATCTCTATTCCATTAAACGCCAGAAGAATTTTTTGTCCGAACAGCTTAAGTCCCTGTAGAGGATTGAAAGCCAGGTAACGGACACCTTCGTTAAGATAAAACTTTGACACTTCTGTAGGTTTCATCCTGTGTCCGGTCATTCCTTCAGCCCATTGATGAGCGCTCTCCGGTGTCCAAAAAACACCTAATATTGGATGATAAGCCTGAAATCCGGTTGAATGTTCATTGTTGCCAAGGTAAAAGTTGATTCCGCCATTTGTTGAAATAAGGACAGGATCACCCTGTAAAACATTTCTTGCGGTAAATGGCAGTATCGCAATTCCCAATCCAATCAAATAATAAAGAGCAGAACGATATCGTTCTTCACGGGATAATTTTGACTTAATTAATTTATGAATCAGTATTATTATTGCCGGAAGCAGTGCCACAGGACGCGCCACTGATGCCAGACCCCACAACAGTCCAACCGGTACTATCTTTTTCCAATGGTATTTATCTGTTGTGGCGATAGTAAGATTAACGGCTTCGAGTACGAGGTAAATGAAAAGTGAAGTAACCAGCCCGGTGCCGCTGTAATGCACCATTAAACCATAAACGGAGTAGATCAATCCCGATGCGAAAGCCGTCTTTTTGTCAAATAATTTAACACCGAGTCTGTAAATTGATGTAACTGCGAGAGCCCCGAGAATAACATTGGTCAAGCGGGCATATTGAAACAGACCTCCAAATAGCACATAGACTAATCCGAGCACAGCAGACCAGAGAGGAGGACGGTATAAGGGACCGGGGCCAAATCCCTGCCCGGTGGAGATCAATCTTGCTACACGATCATAAGCTATTTCATCGACTATAGGCATGGAGAAACCGGGACGGGCAGCAAGAGTAGCCAGGTAAACCAACCTTATCGCGAGGGCAATCAAGAACAGTAATAATATTGGATGGTTCTTAAATGAAAATTTTCTTTGTTTTACATTATTCGATGAAGATTTAACATTAGCGGGTTTCACGCCTTTGGTATCGTTTGACGATTTTTTAATTTTCTTTGCCTTTTTCATAATCCAAAATTATGGCGAAGATTACCTTGTTGCAAGCGGAGTATAGAATTTAAATACGACAAGTGCCCCTGTTCGGCTGTTAAAATGTTTGCAATTCTGCTGATTGAAGGAGTAAAAAATCGGGCTGGAATACCAGCCCGATCAGTTCAAATCAATAATAATATTGCATAATTGTTAAAGTTTTATGCTTTCTCTTCAATCCTTCCAACCTGGAGATTAAACATGTAAGACAATTCTCCAAGATCACCGTAGCGGTTTTTAGCTACAATAAGCCGTAAAGCTCGTGGAGTTAATGAAGTCTCAATACGGCGCATACGTTCTGTACCGAAAGTGTTTTCCTTGAGTAATAACGCCGTGTCAGCCGAGAATTCAAGCTCACCGGCATCGGCAAGACTCTGAATGGTTGGATCTTCATATCCTTCACGTGAAAGACTCGAAATAACCATTGTCGGGCTGTTCAGCCTGAACGCCATCTCACGAAGGTCGCTGACCATCTGTCCAAGAATATGATGGAATTCGTGTCTTTCCTTGCTGTTGGCTGCCCAGCGTTGCAGGTAATCAACGATAATCAGGCATTGTTTTGTCTTAGACCGGCGCATTGTCTGCCGAGCGATTGACTCAAGGTGCGGAACCTCAAAACGTGCCGTGCCTTCGATGAAATGGAGGTTTTTCAAAGCTTCAGAATACTTCTTATATACATCCTGTAATTCCACATACTCATCATCATTGTACTTACCGTCAGCGTATTTTTTCATTGTTAATTCGCCAGCCTGGCAGAATGATTTCAGCGTCAAACGCCACAGTACCTCATCGAAGCTGACAAATATTACGGGGACTCCATCGCTTGATATTTTGGACGCCATCTGTACTGCAAAGGTTGTTTTTCCCAAACCAGGGCTTCCTGCAAGGATATGCAGAGCAGGTTGTAATCCACCAAGAACGTCATCGAGATTCTGGAAGCCTGTCATCAAACCATGTCCCCGACCACGACGTCTTTCCACGTCTTCCATAATTACAGGGAAAAGGTTGCTGACTGAGACCGCACGATCTCCATGCTGATCGCGGATCAATGCCTGGATTCGATTAATCTCATTCTGCATGTTGTTCAGTACATTGTCAGCGGATTTATCTGCAGAGGCGAGATCTATATTGATAGCTTTCGGCAGAGCTGCCAATTGGCGCTTTTGCCAAAGATCAACTAAAGTTCGAGCAGCAGTAAGATGATCTTCAACAGGTTTCCAGTTCGAAAGTTGAGGAAGTTCCCTGTTTTCTTCATAGGCGTTTTCGATAGCATTAAAAGCCTGCATCGTTTCCAGGGAGGAAAAAACATCTTCGGTAATTATTCCACGCACGTCGAAATATGATGCTGGACGAATAGCGATAGACGCTATCAGTGATCGCTCGATTTCAATATTAGATAGAACTTCATCTTCTTGAGTAATCGTTTCAGGCATTTCTAATCTCCATGTAATCAGTAAAATCACTCACCAATAGGGACAATGAACAATATCTTATCCCTGACTAAACATACAAAAGTAACATAATAAGAAACGAGACGCAAATAATCAACTGGAGATTATTATTCCTTAGGTAATATTTGTCGGCGATCAGTTTATTATATTGACATAGATCAAGAGGGTTTCCAGACCTTAATTTCCTGGATTAATTTTATGACGAAAACAATTCACGATAAACCAATTATTTGGACATTTTTACTAAAGCAAGAAAATAATATATTCAATAATGTTTGTTGTCATTCTGAACGAAGTGAAGAATCTCAAATGCTGAAATGACAATCATACTGATGAAAACAAAGGTTCTTAACTTCGTTCAGAATGACCAGTTTTCAACTTATAATGTGAACTATATAGCGTCCACAAATTGAAGGACATATATTAATAATGGAAAGAACTGAGAACAATCGAGTTTTAGCCATCTGTGGTTGGAGTGGATCCGGTAAAACTACATTGATTGAGGCTGTTCTGCCTCGCCTCATTGAACTTGGATTATCTGTGGCTGTCATCAAAAATGATGTTCACGGTATTCAACTGGATAAGCAGGGAAAAGATTCCGACCGTTTATTTCGTGCAGGAGCGGATGTGTCGATTGGAGGACCTGATGAATGTTTTATCAGGATACACCAAAAGGAAAAGCATGAGGGTTACAAAACGATCCTGTCATTTTTTCTGGAACATCATGACCTGGTGCTCATAGAAGGGCATAAGGATATTCCGACTCCAAAAATCTGGTTGGAACATCCAGCAAAGAAGGATATTCCGGGAAACGTTCTTGCCATTCGCCAGGTATTTCAATGGGGAAATGACAGGGAGGGAAAGTTGCTGGATATCATCAAAACAGATTTGAAATTAAATGATTGAGGCTCTCCAGGTAGTCAATATCTTCAAGATAAAGGTAAATAATATATGAGTTTGATAACTTTCCATGAAGCACGAAAAATTCTGGCTGAAACTGCCAAACCTTTAAGTCCCATAGGACTAAAGTATTCAGATGCTCTTGGATTAAGACTTGCTGAAGATATAAAAGCTGACATTGAAACACCGTTTAATGATGTATCAGCTATGGATGGTTATGCAGTTCGGGCTGATGATATTCAGTCTGGACGTCCATTAAAGGTTGCATTTGAAACATCCGCGGGCGATTCTCCCGGAATCCTTCCCCTGGGACAAACATCAAGAATATTTACCGGCGCCGCAATACCTTCCGGCGCGGATTCTGTTGTTATGCAGGAGTATTCGGTACCACAGGAAGATGGTACAGTTATTCTTGATCCGGTAAAACATGGCGCAAATTTGCGCCAACGTGGTGAGATTATTCAAAAAGGGCAAGTTCTGGCGAAGGCTGGAGACATTGTAACTCCTGCCAGAATCGCCGCATTTGCATCAGGAGGTGCAGTCAATGTTAAAGTTCATCCCAAACCCGATATAACGTTAATATCGACAGGGTCAGAACTGATATCTGCAAACGAGGATCCCAAGCCGGGGCAGGTTCGCAACAGTAACAAACCGATGCTGAAATCTCTTGCGATTAGAGAAGGATTGGATATTGTGAGTATTTCCCATTCTTCAGACAAATTTGATGAACTCAGGGATGTTTTGGGCAATGCTTTTCAATCAGCGGAGTTGATAGTCACTACCGGGGGAGTCTCTGTTGGTGATTATGACTTTATTCCTGATGTCTTGAAAAAGATTGGTGCAGATATCATTTTCCACAAAGTTCTCCAGAAACCTGGAAAGCCGATTCTTGCAGCACGGTACAAATCGAAATGGTTCATTGGATTGCCTGGTAATCCGGTTTCAACTTTTGTAGGCTGGCGTCTTTACGTTCTTCCGCTTATCGCAATCCTTTCCGGTTACAAAGATGCATTTGAGACGGATAATTTCAAAGTCCGTCTTTCCAGTCCGGTGGCAAATAAAGGAAAACGTTCACTGTTTCTTCCTGCAAATCTCTATCTGACAGACAACAAACTTGCAGCAGAGGCAGTTCCCTGGAAAGGATCGCATGATATAATTGCGTCGGCCTCATCAAATGCCCTGATAAATCTGAATATAGGAGCATCCTATTCTGAAGGAGACATGATAAGCTGTTATCCCTATGCCTGGCAGGGATTATTAGATATATTTGAACACCATCAGTAATTTTTTTTTAGTGGTTGTATAGTTATATCAATCCAGCATGTCATTCCTGCGAAGGCAGGAATCCATTGTGTTAATAATATCAAATGGTTACTGGATTCCTGCCTTCGCAGGAATGACACCAAATTATACAGTAACAGGATTTATTAACTTTTAACTTAACATATTTTTCATCTCCGACCTGCCGTATCTAAGGGTTTTACCTATGATTGCGCAGGCGGCGGGCAGGGTTGTATGCCATTAGCCCCGAGGGTTATGCCGGAAACGACATGGCCTCCCGAACTTGGAAAGGAGATGCTTTTTGATTACTCGTAATGATATTACGGTAAGCTCTCAATCTTTGCCCGATTTGCCTGGAATACAACATGCGGATAGTCCGTTAACTCTGCGCATTTCAGTCACCGACCGATGCAACTTCCGTTGTCAATATTGCATGCCCTCAAATGGATCGATAAAATTTCACAAACAGCTTCCACTTGAAAAATTAGCAGAAATTACAAGTTGGCTGGTTAACAACTTCCCAATAAAAAAGGTGAAACTTACGGGAGGCGAACCACTGGTACGCAAAGGCATCGCCGGTTTTATTGCAGAACTGAATACTTTTGAAAAAATTTCAGAAATTTCATTGACAACAAATGGTTCTTTACTGGCAGATTATGCTTCGGAGCTAAAGGATGCCGGTCTTGAGCGCGTTAATGTTTCACTTGATACTCTTGATCCTGAATGGTTCACAAAAGTGACTGATGGCGGTCATGTCGAGAGAACTATCAAGGGAATCGATACTGCGATCAAGTATGATCTGACACCCTTGAAACTGAATTCAGTGCTTCTAAAGAGTAGATGGCGGAGGGACATACCCGAACTTCTTGATTTTGCTTCAGAACGTAATTTGGAACTCCGACTGATAGAATTGATGCGAACAGGTACTTCTGAATCATGGGTATCGGAGGAATTTGTAGATGCATCGGATATTAGAAAATGGTTGGAGAATTGTACTGAAGTAAATTCGATCATTAACGAACCATCCGCCCCGGTAAGGCTGACACGGGTAACATGGCATAAAAAAGAATTAAAAGTTGGATGGATAACGCCTCTATCCAATCCTTTTTGTTCGTCCTGCAACCGGCTTCGTCTGGATGTGCGCGGGAATTTACATCGGTGCCTGGTGGATATGAATGAATTTTCCCTGGCAGGGATATTAGATGGTGATTCAGAAGACACCTTGAAGGATCAGGTAGCATCATATCTTGACCACAAAGACATACCGCAACTCATTGCAAGCAAATATCCCATGAGTCATGTCGGAGGATAACCATGGAAAAGCTTTCACATCTTAATAGCTCCGGCGAGTCAAAAATGGTGGATATCAGCGGCAAAGAAAAAACGCTCCGTATAGCTGTAGCCGAGGGTACTCTCATTGCCGGTAAAGATATTATGGAGGTCATACGTAGTGGAGGTGTTCCCAAGGGGAATATATACGAAGTTGCGCGTATTGCTGGTATTATGGCTGCGAAACAAACCAGCAACCTCATACCTCTCTGCCATCCACTACCTGTTGATAGTATCAAGATAGAATTTGAACCGGGTGATTCGACCATTCGGATAAAATCTACTGTTTCAGTAACAGCTAAAACTGGCGTTGAAATGGAAGCCTTGACCGCAGTGAGCGTTGCGGCATTAACACTTTATGATATGCTGAAGGCGTTATCTAAATCAATGCGAATAGAGGGGATACGTTTGCTTGAAAAATCCGGGGGGAAATCCGGCGATTATAACGTTCCGATCAAGAACATGAAAGATTGAAATGAATACCAAAGGCATACTGAAATATATCTGCACATCCGTGGAAAAGGGTGTTACCAAGGATCACGTGCAAAATGCGAAACTTGTTGAAAACCAGGGTATAAAAGATGACGCCCATGTCGGTGACTGGCATCGTCAGGTCAGTATTCTTGATGAAAATGATATTGATTCCATGCGTGCAGCCGGTCTTGATTTGAAACCAGGCGCTTTTGGAGAAAATCTTGTTTTGGAGAATATCAATATTGACAACCTTGGAATTGGATCAAAATTAAAGATTGGTAATGCAATTCTCGATATTACTCAAGTCGGAAAAGTATGCCATTCACATTGTCAAATTTATTATGAGACCGGTGATTGTATCATGCCGCGTCTCGGTCTTTTTGCGCGAGTAATAAAAGGGGACAATATCCATCCCGGGATGGAAGTTTCAGTAGATAAATTTGTGGATCGAAAGATATATCAAGTGGGCGTTCTTACAATCTCCGACAGTGTCACTGCTGGTAAAGCAAAAGATACAGCAGGTCCGGCAATTGTAAAGATAATTGAAGATGAATTAGATGCACATATTGCCTGGACTGGAACGGTTGCAGACGAAGAGGCACAAATTATAAGACTTCTAATCGACTTGACAAATCGCAAATATGACATGATTGTTACAACCGGTGGAACTGGATTCGGACCGAGAGATATTACGCCAGAAGCTACAAAAAAAGTCATTCAGCGAGAGGTTCCCGGATTATCAGAAGCAATGCGAATGATTTCAGCCAGGAACAGTACCCAAAATGCCTGGCTGCAACGTGGTATATGCGGAATTCGACGATCAACATTAATAATCAATCTTCCCGGAAGCATGAAGGGAGCGCAGGAAAACCTTAGAGTGGTTCTTTCCGTGCTGCCCCATGCGATTCGCCATTTGCGAGGTGATATAGTTCACAAGGAAAACATAGAAAGATGATAGTAGTTTTTCTGAATTCGACTCTCCTGAGAACTGTGTATTGAATAGATAAAGTGGATAGTCACTTCGTGAATTGATTAACTTGTTGACAAAGATGTCCATATTAGTTTTAAAGAAAGCAGATTAGTTGTGATCGGTTTGTTAAAAGAATTCAGAAACGCAGTCTGGATAGTTTTTCAACTACCATTTCACTTGACAAGGATTTTCTTCAAGAGTATTTACCATCTTGGTTTTAGGAAGTTGTTAATGTTAGGTGTTGCTGCATCAGTATTGACGGCACTTCTCCTGTTCGTTTTCTTTGAAGTTACGTCCCAACCTGGTTTTTGCGGCAGTTGTCATCTGATGCAACCATATATCGAAGCCTGGGAGCATTCATCGCATAATGAAGTGCATTGTATGACATGCCATGCCCGTGAGGGAATATCCGGATATATCGAAACTAAATTCACAGCCTTATCTATGCTCACTAATTATGCCACAGGTTTGTACAAAAGGTCACGTCCCTGGGCTGAAATCGAAGACAAGAATTGTCTTACGGAAGGATGCCATGAGACCAGGTTGCTCGAAGGTAAAATTAAGTTTGTCAAAGGAATAAATTTTGATCATACTCCTCACTTGATGGAGTCCCGCAGGGGAAGAAAACTACGTTGTACAAGTTGCCATTCCCAAATTGTCCAAGGCGAACATATTTCTGTTACAACATCTACATGTTTTTTATGTCATTTTAAGAATATCTATGAAGAAAGTCGCACCAATCTCGCTGAGTGCACTCTTTGTCATACTCCTCCAATAGGCGATGAGGCATTTCGCAGGGATAAAATGGACCATAGTGATATAATAGAAAAAGATATTGAATGCCGAACCTGTCATCAGATGATGTGGCAGGGAACTGGAAGCGTAAATGAAGAACGCTGTGGTGTATGCCATAGCGAGACAGAACATATAGAAAGAATAAACGACCTTGAATTCATCCACGAATGGCATATTGAAAAACGAAAGGTGGAATGTCAGCGATGTCATAGTCCCATTGAGCATGTAAATTTGGATGTGCAACATGTTATGAAAGGCGATTGTCGCACTTGTCATGAACAATTACATAACCCAATGCTATCGATGTATGAGGGCTCTGGTGCACGCTTGATAGATCAAGCGATGCCTGATATTATGCATACAAGCGGTGTGCTCTGTATGTCATGTCACAAAGATAAGATTGATGGAAATGGAGCTGCTGAAATAAATGAAAATACCTGCACACCCTGCCACGAAGCTTCGTATTTATCTTTAGCACGAGCCTGGCGGAGAAATTATGGCAGGAGTGTCTCTACTCTTGAGAAAGAATTAAGAAAAGTTGGCAATCACCCGCAATATGAAGATGCACGGCATGATTTGGCTCTTTTAAAGAAGGGGGGAGCATGGCATAATCCAAAATATGCTGATGAAATCATAAAAGAAGTCTCTAAGGTTGTTAAGGAGGCAGGGGGATCTCCGATTAAAGCTCCCACGGTAACCCAGGATTCGCAGGTCTGTCTCAATTGTCATCGGGGTATTTCTGAGGCTAATATTGGACTGGATTTGTCTCCATTTAACCATAATGAGCATTTTGCCGCAAGGGATATATCCTGTAAAAAATGCCACAACTGGACAGATCCTGAAAAACTCGGACATGGACGGCTACTCCCATCGGATAAAAGTTGTATGCAATGCCATCATGAAAAAATCGCAGATGATTCGGATAACTGCGAACCTTGTCACCAGTCCTCAAGAAATATATTCTTTGGGAAAATAGATGGTTTGGACCCGCATCCATCCCCAATGGCTGAATCAGAAATGACTTGTTCGGATTGTCATGATCAAGCAGTATCATACTCTCCACCTTCAGTGTCGTTTTGCTTGGACTGTCACGATCAAGAGGTGATAGACGACCTCGAGTTCACCAGGGAAGAAATCAACCGGTCATTGGTGAAACTGAAGGGTGATATTGATAAACCTACCCGTACGGTTATGCACGATCATGGTAGAGCAGTTCATAATCCTGATATGGTTCGGGTAATTCTTGGAGAAGATAAATAGAAGATTTGGGGCTGGCTCATTTCATTCGTAAACCTGAAACGATTATTTGTAATACGTAAAATTTCAGCATCCTTTTCGTGTTCATCTGTTTCAGTAAGTTTTGCAGAATGACATATAATAAAAGTGACGCACTCACTTTGATAATTATTTGACTAATAACATCTTCCCTGTCGAATTGAATATCGGAGAATACAATTTGTAAAAATATATCCCGTTTGCCAGACCTGACGCATCGAAAACCACTGAATTTGTGCCTGCTGACTGCTTTCCATTAAGAAGGGTGGTGATTTCCTGACCCTTGATATTGTAAACTCTCAAGGAAACCTGAACTGATTCAGGTATATAGTATTGAATGATTGTATTGTTATTGAATGGGTTCGGATAGTTCTGGTCAAGCACAAAATCCATTGATCCGGATGATGATTCGTCCTCCACAATCTCACTTTCGAATCTTACAATAATGTCATTTGAATAATCACTGATTTCGGCTCCACCATCTCCTACAGCCTTTATGCGAACATGATAATCAATCTCACTGGTTAATCCTGTAATCTCATAAATACCGGTTTCTGTATTAGCGAAAAAATCAACCGGTTCAGAAATATCATCCAGATATACATTGTAAGACATAACCTCATCTTCATGACCGAACCAGTTGCAATATAAAGTGATTTCCTCCTCATCCGACTCTTCGCAGACATACGGAACTGCTGCTGTTCCAATCATTGTTGATCGATATGCACGGTAATCATACACGCTATTACTGTCAGGAGTCTCATCAAAGGATATTTGCCATTCAACTGTTCCATCATTACTTACTTCTGTTGTGAAGATGTCTGTTGTTCCAGTTCCCCAGCCAATAAGATGATTCCCATTATCAATTATTCTGTGGCTTCCTCTTGAGCCACTGTACGATAGCGGATCTTGTGAATGTGACCAAACCAGCGTAGCAGTGAGGTTCTCTTCATCCAGATCATATACTTTTGCATAACTTCTTCGTGGGGAATGAAAATTTCCATTGTCGAAAATGCTGATATTCCCGTTTTCGAGGCGACGAATGTCATGCTGCATGTAAAATGCAGAGTCTTCCTCAAAATCATTGATAAAATCGAACATGTTACCCGGTCCACCCCCCCAGGTCCATATCACCTCATGGCTTTCATAGTCAATTTTAGTTACCGCATTAATACTGCGTTGAGACAATAAAATATTTCCGTCGAAATCTAATTCGATGGCATTTGTATGGAGGTAATCTATGTAATCGGATGTCAAATCGGACATAGAGTCAGTTATCGGGATCTCGTCAAGATGATCCAGGCTGTTCCATTCCCAGACTACGTCCTGTTCAGAGTCGAGTTCTTGAACAACCATTCCTCTTATTATTGCTTCGGGGTCTCCATCTTCAACTATTTCGCTCATGTCGATTGCACGATTATCGTTACCGATTATCCAATACCTGCGGTTTTCTCCCTCGCCCAAAATAAGAAGCTCATGCAGATCCATTGAATAATTTTCTGTTGTATGAACCGAATCGATGATTGTGTATGTCAAATCCATGATATAAAAATAATATAGATCTCGTGCCATATCCGCATAAGCGATAAGCCGTAAATCCGGAAATGGTACAAAATCCAAATAGTATGATCCCAGCTTAGATTTTTTGAAATATTTAATCACCCCTTCATTATCCATAATCACTAAATAATGATAAGGTAACCGGGCAGGAGTGCGGGAACCGGGCGCCATGTAATTGTAGCCCTCAGCGGGATTGTTATTCACATCAATATTATAATCGAAGAATTGGCTGGGGAGTGCTACATCAAGCGCTGCAACTGGAAATACAACGCATAACATTCCAATCATAATAATCCAGATACCTGCTGCAATATTTATTTTATCCATAAGGAATTACTCTCAAATGATCACGGAGAATATTGTCCGTTTAATATACGAATATTTTGTTATTCGAGAGTGAAACTTTTCGATAAAATGAAAACCAAATAATAATCTACTTAAGCAGTAGTAATTTACCGTTTGAACTGAAACCTCCGTTCTCCAATCTATAGAAGTATAATCCACTCCCAAGATTTGATGCATCGAATACCAGGGAATGTCTGCCTGGTTCAGCAAATCCTTTGTAGATTGTTGAAATTTCACGTCCATTGATATTATAAACTTTGAGGGTAACGAGTTCGGAAGCGTAGGTGGTTAAAGTAATTAGGATAATGAAATACAATACCAAGTGAGATATTTTGATGGGGCTCCACATATTCTATCTCCAAAATTGGGTTGATACAATAATTTACACTAAAATATGTGATCCTCCAAGCACTATTCTATTCTTTGCGGCCACCCAGCCAGTATTATAATCTCAACAAAATTTATATCCAGAAGATAATCGCAGCAACAACTCCCAAAATAATCAGTATGCCGATTATGGCTTTTTTGTCACCGGCTATGGCATCCATAACCAAATTCAGAAGTAACTTAATTATTGCGAATGGGAATTCGAGTAATTGCATCTAATCTCTTTTCAAATGTCGAATCATTATTTACAGGAATTTATTATACTCAAGTCTATCAAACAAGTGTACTCCGAGAACGAATAATAGACAAATAATATCAGTGAAATTTCTTAAAATGGCTCCTCATATACCATCTCCAACTTAGATTGATACAATAATTTAAACTAAAATAAGTGATTCAGCAAGCATTCCACGAATACTTGCTTAAATCAGGCTAATGCTGATTGAGTACACATGAGGGCTTGACAAGCAAGTTATAATATATTATGTTCGATACATGTCGAACTATCGAAAAGAAGATTTGGTTGAATGCGCTGAGATGTTTAATGCGCTTTCACATCCTCACCGGTTGCGGATATTTGTGGATCACCTGAAATACTGCAATGTAAAAGAGGCGGGGGTAGGGATTAGCCAGGCAAGATCTTATATGCAGGAAATCGCCGAAGAGCTGGGAATCGCCCCATCTACGGTTTCACATCACCTGAAAGAGCTTAGGCAGGCAGGATTGATAAAAATAGAAAGAAACGGCCAGCGAGTATCATGTTGGGTTGAGAAAGATATCGCTGAAAAACTTTCGGCATTTTTTGTTTTAAAAGATAATTGATATTTTTTTGTCTTATTTGGTAGAAAGATATCGAAATATATAATTATCGAATCATGAAATATTGATAATAGATTTTCATTTGATAATTCGGAACAATCATTTTATTCGAATGATCCCATTTTTCACAGGATAATATTCGAGGGATGGTTGTAGTCAATAGAAAATACGAAATAAGGAGGATCAATATGAAGAACCATGAAGAATGGTCAGCTGAAGTCAGGAAGACCAGCGTGTTGGATGATGGCAAGTTTGATTTTTTCGAAGATGACACGGAAAATGACATATTTTGGTCATCGTTTAGTCGTGAGATAAAACGGAAGTGTGCCACATGTATTGCTATTTGTGCATCGGTAGTTGTGCTATTGGTGATTTTCTTGTAAACTCGATCTTCGGCATTATCCAAGCCTGATCATAATTTTTCTGCTACAACGGTGAATCCTGAACCTGCGAAATAGGATTCCTGATGTTCCCATGTACTGGGTTGAGCTTTCAGGTTTTGAGTTTTGAGATTCGGAAACTTATGTACTTTTTTGATTGAGAATCCTGATTCGAGAAGACCATTGAAAATATCGCTCATGTGATGACGGAATTCGATTCCGCCGTCTTCACGGTGCTCAATTCTTTCAGAAAACGGTTGAGTAAATCGATATGCGTTACTGTCCCACTCAATGAAGCGTAAACCCGGATCTTCATTGGCAGATGCATAAATTCCACCTTGCCTGATTACCCTTGCGACTTCAGGATATACTTCCCTGACATCAGGGATATAGCACATGAACCCACCTTGCACATAATCGAAAGATGCATCATCCAGGCGTGAAAGATCTCGCATATCGCCCTGGATAGCGTTAACCTCGTAGCCGTAATGTGCTGCCGCTTTATTGTCGCCCTCAATCATTCCATCGGAAAGGTCGAGTACCGTTACACGGGCACCAAGTATCCCAAAAATAGCTGACTGTTGTCCGCCACCCATTGCGAGACAGAGAATATCCTTGTCTTTGACATCAAGAATTATACTGGGAAGATATTTGAACATTGGCTCTCGGGAAGGATCAAGTTCACCTCGTGCATAGCGTGTAAGAAGATCGATATCAAGATCAAGCCAGGGTATTGTATAGCCACAACCTTCCTCAACCTCCTTCTCCCAAAGCTGTTTGTTAGCTCGTGCAACATTATCACGTTCAATCATATAAACTTCCTTCACCATCAACTACATTTGTCATATATGGTTTGTCTCTCAAGTAGATTATGCTCCTCAATAGATGTCAGAAAACCACCGAAAATTATCGTTGAAACGGCTAATAGCCAAAAGAGCACGGATTTCTTGAATACTACTTCCCTTCAAACATCGGATTGGCGCTCAAAGGTAATGGGTCGCGCATTTCGACGCTCTTAAATCCCATTTCTTCTACCAGGATTGAAGGTGTGATAATAGCAATCGGATAACCGAATTCAGAATACCCGGTCGGTTGCATCAGGTTGAAGACTTTTTCATCTTTACCCATTGCCACAATATCACGCAGAGATCGTACTGAGACTTCATCCGGGATTAAACCCCGAACAAGTTCCATCCGTCCATCGTTGGCGTACACCTTGTACATAATTAATGGAGCAGTCATCAATTCAGGCATATCCTGGCTGACATCCGACCACATGTAAGGATTAGAAACCGATGGGTCATCCAACTGCTTTACCAGGAGACCGTATTCATTTCCGAACTCTTTGGCAAGTTTTTGCAATCTCTTGACCATTTTTTTCATCGGCTGTGGTTTGTCGGGTTTTATAAATAGATTCGTCACAGTTGGTATAGTCATCTGGTTCTGGACTGTAAGAGCATGTCCGTTGGATTTGCGGATTTTCTTGCAAGGCAGTCGGCTCATTGGTAAATCAACCAGCCATCCATCTTTGACAAGGGTTATTGTTTCGCTTTTAACTCCTTCATCATCAACGATTTTGTATCCGGCGAGGTTAATTTCATTATAACTTTCCTTCCCCGGTTCATCGGTAACTGTTACAAACTCTGGCATTACCCGCCGGTTTAATCGCCGGGCGAGTTTGCCGTCAGGCAGGTATTGCTGCATCCAGTCTTCTGCGGTTACTAATCCTCTTGCCGGGCTTAACTGTTTCACAAAAAGCTGTGAGATAAACTGTGCAGCCGCAAAATCTGTGAATAATACAGGTCCGGAATATTCATCAATTGCAGGAGAAGATGCCGTTTCTTCAAGCTCCTTGACCATTGTATCTATATCACTTAACATGATATCATCGGTAGCCGGAATATCTTCATTAACAGTAGTATATTTCAGGAATCCTGTAAGACGCTGTCCGTCATCCGCTTGTACGGTGGCTGAAATAACGAATTGGTGAATGAGAACTGCCTTAAGGTGTTTTGAACCTTCGGAGTTCAGGTAACGCTTATTCGCTGCAATAACATTGCATGTCACTTTCCAATCCTGCAATGCTGACGCTTCTTTTAGTGCTCCAGCCGCTGTACGGACTTTACTCTCCCAATTCGGAAGGTCTGTTTTAAGTGATGCCGGTTTATCCAAATGAACAGAACTTTCCACTGCGGCAAAATCCGGTATATCTTCCTTACCGGGATGAGATTTAAGGTAAGCTTCTTTTCTTGCAAGGTTTTCCAACGCTTTCTTGTAAGCTTTATCAGTATTGAGCCAGAGCTGATGCCGTATGCTTTGATAATCGTTCTCATCGACGACTGGCTTGCGCATGTTGAAAACATCTCCCCATGAGCCGACAAAATTACTGTTATCCAAATCAGGGCTGCCGACTCGCAGGTCAATGTATAAAAACCTCTTACGGTTTGTGTTGATATTGACAATAGAACTGTATCGAGCCTGTATTGTTGCAGTCTCATTATCCTGGATTCGATAACTCAAGAAATAAGGAGTATGCATATCCTCAATCTTCAATCGGTTTATCGATCGGTCAAGTTCATTCTTCATCGCATCGAAGACCGGATCATTTGATTCCTGGCAGAATCCGGCTGGTATTAAGGTTGCTAAAATCAGATATTTTAAAAAAATTCGTGTAATCGTTTTCACTGTTCTCTCCATTGTTCGTGTGAATACAACAGATTTCTCTTATCAAACACTGTCAGAAATATTTTCAGCAGATATCCATAACTATTTTGTAGGATATTTCAAACTACTTTTTGTCATGACCCGGGTGAGGAAGGATTGGAGGTTTTTCCTGTCCCTTCCGCACTTTTTCCACTTCAATTTCAGACACAAGAATACTGGGTGAAATAGCACTTACGGGAACCATACCCGATTCGGCGCCACAGGTACCGTTAAAAACGGCATCATCATCCGCAGTCATCAAGATTTTACTGAAACTGGTTAATGGTGTCCCAACTATGTCAACGCCGCGAACAACCTCGTCAGGGCTGCCATCTGCATATACCCTGGTTACGAGCAGAGGTTTTACCTTGAATGCTTGCGGACCACGGCGTCCTGTCATGGTGAATCCGCCGGAAATATCATTGAAAATCAGACCGTAAGGCTTCTCCTGTCTTTTTATTTCTTCAATCAACATTTCTCTTAGACGATCAAATGAAACTGCCGTGTCAGACTGGACTATTGTATTTCCCATTCTCGCTACGGTTGCTCTTCCGAATTGTCGCCGTGCATGACCATTGCTCTCCGGGAAGTTCTCAATGGGAGAACGGGTTGTCAGGAAGTTCTTTAACACCCCCTTCTCGACAACCGTGATTCGACGTGACCGTACTCCCTCATCATCAAATTTGTAAGCCCCTCTCAGGTCAACTCCTTTGAACTGAGTAATTGTAGGATCATCATAGACATTTATAATAACCGGCAGGATTTCCTCACCTAACATCTTGGTGAATGTTTGCCCTTCACTCTCACTCTTCTGACGATGCCCTTCCAGCCGGTGACCAAAGATTTCATGGAAGAATACACCGCTGGCACGATTGCGCAGGATTGCCGGACCTATGTATGGATTCACAACCGGAGCGCCTATCAACGACTCAAGTTCTTCCACAAGTCTTTCAGCGGTTGCCATAATTTCCGCTTCTTCAGGAAGGTTATTCATTGATGCTGCAGCCCATGTCTCATAACGGCTTAATTCCATCCCGTCTTCAGCCATACCATTAATATTCAAGATGAATCGAATGTACCGGTTTGAGTGTTTTAACCTGCTGCCCTCGCTGTTTACCATGAATGTCGTCTCTTCCGTCACTGCGAAACTGGCACTGGATTTAATGACAAAAGGATAACCGGAAAAGTATGTGCCGACTTTTTTCAAGATCGACTGCCAGTGCGCGGTATCTACAACTGCGTACTCGAAATCCTCTGAATATTGCTGAGGTTCGGCAGCGGAGAAATCATTGGAAAGATCCTCTTCTTCGACTTTAACCTGTCGGTTCGCTAAAACCTTGGTATATCGTTCCAGTCCTTTGCGGAACTTGTACTCGGTTTCGTTCCATAAAGCGGCTCGAATAGCATCTTCATCGGCGTCAAGAGGAAAATCAACAATACGCCTTGCTGAATAATTATCTCGCCAGTTACCCCCGCGTATCTCGTGGGTGTTGTCTAATTCAACACTGCCTAAACGAAGATCAACGTCCAGGTAACGTCTGACGGAGGAATTAGGTGCTTCCAAACCCCCATTCTTAACTGCAATATTAAGTTTTCGCTGATCAGTTACAGCATACTGGAGATAATAAAGCGGAAATTCAGCAGCATTTTCCAGGTTACTGACAGAGCGGTCCAACTCCTGCTGCATTACATTCAGAAGATCCATCTGCACCGGTTCTCCTGAGTAAATTCCCTGTGCAGAAAGCAACAAGCAGACGACCGGGACCAGAATTGATAACCTATTCATCTATCCTCCCTATAGGTGACAACAAAACGGATTAATCCGTTATGAAATGTAGTATATCTATTTTATGAATATCTTTCTCGATTTATTTCTCAATCCACCCGAAGAATGAACGCACCATGTAATCTTATACCGTATTCAGCATTCGGAGAAGGAAGTTTTCCATCCTGCAAATATTGTGCAGCATGAATAGAATGCAAACTTTCCTCATTTTTACACAAGATATGTTGTCATCCATTTATATACAAGATATATTGCTCTCTGCCAGTAAAAAAACACAAACCGTCTATTCCATTTTAAAACAGGGAGGTGATAAATGAAAGAATCACTACAAAACATAGATTTGCAGCTAATGTATAATAAGGCGTTCGAGTTAGCGGCGATTTACATACCCAATCTATTCTTTACGCTGATAGTTCTTTTTGTGGGTATTTTTGTCATCCGGATACTAAACCGTATTGTGCATAAAGCTATGACAATTAAGAATCTGGATGAATCTCTTGAGAAGTTTGTTGCCAGCCTTATATCCATTTCGTTAAAAATAATATTGTTGATTACCGTTGCCTCAATGCTTGGCATCCAGATGACATCTTTTGTTGCTTTACTGGGTGCAGCAGGTCTTGCGGTAGGTCTGGCATTGCAGGGGAGCCTGTCCAATTTCGCTGGCGGCATCTTGATTTTGCTTTTCAAGCCATTTAAGGTGGGCGATTTTATCGAGGCACAGGGGCAGCTTGGAGTAGTCAAGGAAATACAGATATTCAATACAATCCTGACAACAGTTGATAATAAGGTCATATTCATTCCCAACAGTGATCTATCAAATGGGCAGATTATAAATTATTCAGCCGAAGCGACAAGAAGAGTAGATTTTACTTTCGGTATTGGATACAACGATGACCTCGAGAAAGCGCGCAATATAATCTTTGGATTGATAAAAGACGATTCTCGCATCCAACAGGATCCTGAGCCTGTAGTAATGCTGGCTGAGTTAGCTGATAGTTCAGTCAATCTTGCTGTGAGAGTGTGGTGCAAAACCGAGGATTACTGGGCGATTTTCTTTGACATGAATGAGAACGTCAAGCTGGCTTTTGATAAGGAAGGCATCAGCATACCATTTCCTCAACGTGATGTGCATCTTTATCAACACTCATTAGATTCAGGAAAGGTTTAAAAAATGAAATCGCATCAATTATTCTTTCTAAGTTTTCTGATTCCATTTGTGTCATTCTCGCAGGAAAACAAAAATCCCGAGGGCTGGCAAGTGTCTGCTGATGCTAACCTGTCAAATACTCAAAGTGTCTATTCCGACAGTTGGGATGGCAATGAGAGTGGATCAATCGCCTGGACCTCCGCATTAAATGGAGTAGCTGAAAAACAACTGTCAAAGGTAATGAATTCGCGTAACACGCTCAAACTCGAGTATGGTCAAATCCAGACACAGGACAGGACAGAAAATATCTGGTCAGGTCCGCAAAAATCATCTGACAATATCGATTTTGAGTCGTTATTTCGACTGACCTTCGATAGCTGGGCTGATCCCTATATCTCGGGACGATTCCAGAGCCTGTTCACTGACGAAAGAAATGACCCCCTCGAGTTTGTTAATCCAATGACATTAACCGAGAGCGCAGGGATTTCCCGTACAATTCTAAAGAATGAAAAACAGGAGTTGATCTCAAGGATTGGTCTGGGTATCAGGCAAAGGATGGACCGGTTTCATCTTTCTGATCCGGCAACCGGTGCAACAGAAAGTAAAACTATATCGGACGCCGGGGTAGAATGGATTTCAGAACTTAAAACTCCAATCCTGAGTGACAGGATACATGTTATAACAAAATTGCTGGTATTCCAGGCACTTCATAATTCAGAAACAAAAGACCTGGAAGGATTGCCAAACGAAAACTACTGGCAGACTACAGATTTTGATCTTGAAACGATTTTCACCGCCAATATAACACAGCTCATAATGGTCAACCTTAATATGCGCTGGTTATATGATAAAGAAATTGACTTGCGGGGAAGGTTTAAAGAAGTACTTTCGTTAGGTTTGACTTTTAAGATTCTTTGATTTACATATCGGTACATTCCGAATTTAGAGGTTTATGGCATCTCTTGAAAATTATGTCTATTGTGGGTGCCCTGGACAGCTTGATGTCCAGGTTTATCAATAAATTCCGTATTGAATACATTGGACAATATTATCGAAACCACTATATACCGGTTTGGTATAGTATAGAGTGACATTCATTTAGACAAATATTCCTTGAATTATATTTGTGTTTAATGATATTGCGCGTATCAAAATCGTGATCATTTCCAGGACATCAAGCTGTCCTGGGCACCCCAAATCAAACGAACTTTACAATTAGGAGGTACTATAGGTTGCTGATTTCAGTAATATTACGCATGATAATTACCTATTATCTCTCTACCTGCAGCCGTTTTCCTTTGCTTTTTTTCTTTTTGCTTCGATAATCCTGGAACGATTGTCCGTCATCTGTACGATTGCATCTCTCGCTTCTTTTTTCTCTTCCGGTGACAGTGGGGAAATAATAAGAGTCTTCTTATTACATTTAAGGAAAACAACAATAAGGATGGTTGCGACAACAATTGTAACACTATAATATATCATAATTTTACTATTACGTAATAGAATCTCTCGATTGTAAGTTCATTAAATTTCAGGGTGAGTGTGCCCCTGACAGCTAGAGGTCCGGGAACTGATTGTCCCATTGATACCCTGCTGAGCCATGACAGGTCGAGATAGACAAACATTACTATTAACAGAACAACCATGGCAATAAGAGCATAAAAGAGAGGCGGCATTTTTTTACACTCATCGGCTAATATTTAGAAAAACATAGGATTTCATGAAAGTCTTACATCGTCAAGAAATCAAGAATCATGGAAATACCTGGTCTTTCGGCGAAAAAAAGAAAAACCACAAAGATCGCAGAGAATCCACAAAGGACACAAAGAAATACTTAGCGAACATTATGCATACTTTGTGTTCTCAGCGGTAAAAAAAAATCAGGGTTCCTGATAAATGTTCTGCATTACAGAGAAACCAAAGA
>Ga0075120_10000200_pt1 | contig 48459 bp, 54 predicted proteins | sample AntAceMetag02UKL_FD_69792 | JGI IMG/M metagenome (GOLD analysis project Ga0075120, IMG submission 69792) | Saline lake microbial communities from Ace Lake, Antarctica - Antarctic Ace Lake Metagenome 02UKL | ecosystem: Environmental > Aquatic > Non-marine Saline and Alkaline > Saline | place...
TTGCAGTTCATCAATGTCGTATATTTCCATTACAGCCTCCTTGGTTGAACAAACATTGTATCAATAACATAATGTTTGACCTTGGAGGCTGGATTTTAAAGAGCTAAGGAGAGACAAAACCATTGTAAAGAAAGAAATTCAATATCAACTCATTTTAGCCAGATTCGATTTCATTATAAACTGTACATTCTTATTTTTCTCCAAAGAGTAGATCGGTGAACACCGAGTTCTTTTGCTGTCAGGTTGCGATTATTATGGTTACGATGTAACGTTTCGGCAATAACCTGCTTCTCATGAGACCTTACCGGTGTTACACCATTTGTAACAGTGACATTGTTAACAATGTTCAATGGAAGGTGCTCCGGCTTAATCTCAGTGCCATGACACATCACGAAAGCATGTTCTATAATATTTTCTAATTCTCGGACATTTCCCCGAAACTGAGATTTTCTCAATACTTTTAGAGTCTCAGGAGCAGCTCGAAATATAGATTTCCTTGTCTTTATTCGGTATTTCTTAATAAAATGGCTAACTAAAAGCGGGATGTCATCCGGTCGGTCGTGAAGTGGTGGAATCTCAAGACTCACGACATTTATTCGATAGTAAAGATCCTCTCTGAAGTGACCGGTTTCAATACACTTTTGAACATCTGCGTTAGTTGCGGCAATTATACGTGCATCAGTTCGCATGGTCTTAGTTGATCCAAGTGGTTGATATTCACCATTGTTCAGTACTCTTAGTAACTTCACCTGGAGAGAAATATCCATTTCACTTATTTCGTCGAGCAACAACGTGCCACCATTGGCAAGACAAAATTGACCCGGTTTATCACGTTTGGCATCTGTAAACGCACCCTTCTCATAGCCAAAGAGTTCTGATTCGAGCAGACTGGCCGGAAGGGCAGCGCAGTTAATTTTTATGTAAGGTCCATATTTTCTGGGACTGAGGTTGTGAATAACTTGCGCCACTAACTCTTTACCAGAACCACTTGGACCTTCAATTAATACATTACATTCCGATTCTGCTACATCCGGTAACAGTTGAATTAGATTCTGCATATCGGCGTTAACACTAACAATATCTTCCAGAACATGTCGTTCATCAAGACGTTTCTGAAGGTTTTCTATTTCTGAAATATCCCGGAAAAACTCAACAGCTCCAATTATTTTATTGCTCTTATTACGCAACAGAGTCGTTGTCACGCTGATAGGAATTTCACATCCTTCACGGGAGATGATGGTTACCCTGGCGTTCTGAACAGGATCATGGTTTTTGAGCGTATCTTTTAACGCACATCTTTTATGACATACTTCAGTTCGGAAGACTTCGAAACAGTGCTTTCCTATTGCCTCATCGGCTTTGAACCCAGTGATGCCTTCAGCTGCTTTGTTGAATGAGGTAACAATACATTTATCGTTTACAGTAAAAACACCGTCACTGATACTATCGAAAATTAATTCACTTAGATCGTTCATGTTCATCCCATGTCACTATATTAACTTCTCTAAGACTTATGCAACAATTATACCTGTGATATAATTATTGATTGAAATTAGAAAAGTAATGTCTAATGCCTGTAATATGTATTGCTTGACAAGCAATAGTATGTGATGATTGCATTTTGTCAGATAATGTCTAATTCTACAACGTTGCAATTCTACAACGTTGCAATCCCACAACGTTGCAATACTGCAACGTTGTCAAGCTGAGACGAGATCAATTTTTTGCCATTCATCTGCCGGTAAATAAAGTTGATCCGAAATTAGATGCGCTTGACTATTTAAGTGGATCTGATCGGCTCTATCAGGTCCCACTAAAATGACCGGACTTACAAAGCTATTTGCGAATTCTTCGATCGGCTTACCTGCAAAATATGTATCAGGACTAATATAACCCAGGACAAGAATCTGGAACTCCTGTATCAACAAACAGCGATGCAACTCTTTCCATTCATTATCCTCGCAAAGCCTGAATCCTACTTCCAGGTAGTCACCCGCAAGATTATCATAATACAACCGTAACTCTCGTTCCCTTTCGACAACCAACTTATATTGATCCTCTTTTGAAAGGTTTTGTGCTGAATTATCCATCGGATCAAAAGGATCTTCCAAAAAATGAAAGACATCCAGTTGAACTTCATGTTTACGGCATAACTTAAGAGCATAGTCAAATGCCCAATCACCCTGCTTTGAATAATGTGCGCAGAATCCAACTGCTTTTAAAGTAGGAATTGCCATGATTCTCTCCTTGATGTTTCAAAAAACGTTTAGTTTTTTTGAGTTAAAAAGCATTATATTTCATTCAGGTAGTAGTCCGAGTACACTGCTCCTATCGGATTATTAGCAAGTGACTTATCTTTTACGAAAATCGTAGTTACAGGCGCATGGCTGGCAGAAGTGAAAATACAATCCGTACCTACGCATAAACCCACTATGACATTAATATCTGTTTCAATTCGGTTGAGGATTTCTGCCTGCATTAATGGATTACAAGCGATATGATTTGTAGTGTTTTCGTTAACCTCAAATGAACTGCCAATGTGATCCTCTTCAATAGCAAGTCCACCGATCTTGCAACATACAGGAAACACTGTAAAAAACCTCCTTAGTACCTCTACAAGAATTTTTGATGGTTGAAGCAGGTCTTTGCAGAATGCAACTCCGATCCGCTTATAATTCATCCCCATACAATAATAGACCAGTTCGGCTAAACGGCATAACTTTCTTTCGTCTTCGAAAGCTACATCAAATGCTGACTCAAGCATCTCCCGAATAACGCCTGTAGCTGTTATTGAACTAAGATTCGATTCTGCAAGGCAGTTCATGCCTCTTAGACATACTCGATCTTTGCAATTCAAGCAATCGATCTTTTCCAACTCTTCTTTTACATTAGTTTCTTCCAGGGATACATTCGATTCGCGCTTAACCTGAGATGCATTTAACGCTGGTTCTTCTACAGTATCGAATCCAAATCCTGATTTAATCTTTTTTGATAGCAGCGCCTCTAATATCTCATAATAGGTTCCCGTAACATTTTCGATAATAACAACATTGCACAAACTGAGAGATTCCCTCGTTGATTGACTTATTCCACCGCAGATCAAAGTCTTTATGCCTTTTTCAATTAATATTTGCACTAAGTCAATGCTGGTACACCCTTCGAGTGGTATTGTGCTTTGATCAGCGACTCGACCATACCTTAAAGACACAATGAGGAGACTGTCTGCAAATGTACATCGTGGTGCTACTCGTTTTTTTAGCAGTGGTATTGCAATCAACACACTTCACCCAATGATTAGTTTATCTTTCTTCTCACGCCATAATGCAACTAACGTGCCGATAGCTGACTGACAAAATAATTGCAGGTCGTGAAAGCGTAAAAAAAAACACATCTTTCCGTGTTGATGCGCTGGATAGCTACTGATATCAGGTATTGAGATATGAATTACTGTCTCTGGATATCTACAAAATTTAGTACGGATTAACGATAACTGCATGATTCAGAGGCATAGAAACTCTAATAATCGGTTTTCGGATGTCTTATCAAATGTCTTGTTGCAACATTATGTTGCAACAATTGCGACATAATGCTATAGATTAAACCTTCCCACTTAGCAATCGAGATCAAATCTTATAAATGAAAATAATCCTGAAAAACTTATATAATTCCGATCTATCGCTATCGAAATACTGATACAATGAAATAATCATTAAAGCAGACTGTTGAAAGTAAAAGTGTATATCTACAATATGGCATATCCTTTGCTTGTAATCATGTAAAACCCAGATTTAATTGGGTTTCAAATCGCAGTTCAGTCGAATAGAACAGGATAAAATCCTGCTAACATATTTGGAGTAATGAACATGGATGAAGTTGTTGAAGTATTGAAGCCGATAGTTGATGAAGATAACGGCAATAAGACATATCCTTATTATATAGAGAATCCAGTTACTGAAAACAGGGTAGAGCGTTTTCTGGAAGCTTTTGCTGCAGTACTACATTTCACCGACTATAAACCACTTCTCGATTCCTATTGTACATCCAACGCTAAATGCAATCGATGTGCAGTTACTTGTCCAGTTTATCTGGCAACCGGCGATCCTAAAGATATTCCCTGCTATCGCACCAATCTATTATTAGATGTTTACAAACGTTACTTCACATTCAGTGGGTGGCTTAATTCCCGTTTTTCAAATGGAATAGATTTAACTGAAGAAATTATAGACGAAATGCTGAATCTTTTCTATCGGTGTACGGCATGCAGACGCTGTACCCAGGAATGTCCAATGGGTGTGGATCACGGATTAATGACTCGTTTGGGAAGATACGTCTTGAGTTTAATCGGTATTGTTCCCAAGGCTCTACAGGTCGCAACCCGGGAGCAACTCGAAGGCGAAACACGGAATACTTCCAAGATTCCCAAAATCGCCTTGATGAATACCCTGGAATTCCTCTCAGATGAAATCGAGGAATCATTTGGGATAAGAATGGACGTTCCTGTTGACGAATATGACCGTGAATATGTCTTTTTCTGTGCCGTAAGCGATTATCTAATGGAGCCTGAGACATTGATGGGCAACGCTGTAGTTCTCTATGCTGCCGGCGACTGGGACAAATGGACGATTGGAGGCAATGATTTCGATGGCATTAATTACGGTCTTTTTTACAGCGATTGGCATCTTGAAAATATCATCAAACAGCTTGTCCATGAAGTTACTCGCTTAGGCGGAAAGAAAATACTAATTGGAGAGTGCGGTCACGCTTCACGATCTGCACACGATTTCGTTCCGGTATTTGCAGGGAAGGAAACCTATCCGGTTCTAAATTTCATGGAATACACTCTCGATTGCATTGAAAAAGGCAAAATCAAACTTAATCCAAATATTATTACTGAACGAGTCACCTATCATGATCCGTGCAACATATCACGGTCAGGATGGATAGTAGAACAGCCCCGTAAAATTATCAGATCCTTCATCAAAGATTTCGTTGAGATGGAACCACACGGAAAAAACAACTACTGTTGCGGCGGTGGCGGCGGATTGGTTTCTGTAGATGAGATCTACGATTTCAGAATGAATATAGGCGGGAAAATGAAAGCTGATCAGATTCGTGAGACCGGCGCTCAAATCGTTATCTCGCCATGTGCAAACTGTAAAAAGCAACTTAAAGAATTAGTTGAATTCTACGAATTACCATGTAAAGTAATGGGATTGCATGACCTCATCCTCAAGGCAATCGAGATACCTGGAGCAAAAAGCGCTGAAGAACGCAAGGAAGAAGCTGCAATGTTTGAAATGTAGCTTTTACATTTATTTAGAGATTAGCAAACAACAAATATAACGGTTAAGTTCACTTTATAAGTTCTTGATAATTAGTCATTCTGAACGTAGTGAAGAATCTCAAGCGTTGAATTTACAATCAACTCAGATGGAAAGCGAGATTCTTCACTACGTTCAGAATGACACAAACTAAACAGTTACCAACAAAAGAGAAATAAGCATGGAACAGTGGTTAGACTTTGCGAAGGGTCCCTTATTCACGTTTGCGTTTTTATTCATGATTCTGGGTCTCTTTCGACATGTAGTTTTACAAATATATTACCTGATAGTCAGGAAAGGAAAGAGACTCAGGAATGCTCCCTGGAAAAAGATTATCCTTGATACGTTAAGCTGGGTTGTCCCGGTTAAACACTTCATTCCCGGTACAGCATTCTTTTCCTCAGCATCTTTCTTGTCACATATAGGAGTAATCCTCGTGCCGGTTTTTCTTGCAGATCATATTGTTTTGTGGGAAGGCTTCCTGGGATTGAATCTGCCATCTATCAGCAGTGGATTTGCAGATGTGTTGACTCTTTTCACAATTGTCTGCCTGATTATCCTGTTTTGTTGCAGGCTGTTTGTAGGTCGCCAACGGGCTATGAGCGGTACGATGGATTACCTGATACTCATCATGGTATTTTTGCCGTTTGCATCCGGGTTCCTGGCTTCTCATCCGAAGATGAATCCCTTTTCATGGGACATGATGATGTTAACTCATATTTTGAGCGCTGAAGTGCTTTTCATTATGATTCCGTTCACAAAACTCGCTCATATTGTACTGTTTTTCTTTGATCGTATCTCAGGATTACACTGGCAACTCAGACCCGGAGCGGGCGATAAAGTTGCTGATGCTTTATTTGGCAAGGAGGCGCGCGTCTAATGTTTTCAATTCTTGTTGATGTTACGCTTTGTACAGGATGTGAACAATGTGCGGCAGCGTGTGTTGAAGCGAACAACCTTGATCCTGTCGCCGCAGAAATCGATAGAAGCTCCACAAAAGACGGTCTGACCGGTAATCGATTATCGACAGTCCTGAAAGTGGGTGAAAAGAGCTTTGCTAAAAAGGCGTGTATGCACTGCGTTGAACCAAGCTGCGTAGCAGCCTGCCTGTGTGGTGGCATAACTAAAACACCCGAGGGACCGGTTATATATGATCCTGACAAATGTATTGGCTGTCGCTATTGTATGCTTGCCTGTCCGTTCCATATACCACGTTACGAGTGGGATGATCTGACACCTCATATCAAAAAATGTGATTTTTGTTTTGAGCGACTTCAAAATGGACAAATACCTGCCTGTGTTGAACAATGTCCAACAGGGGCTTTGACATTCGGTGAACGAAATGCATTGTTGCATGAAGCACATCAGAGGATAAAAAACAAACCCAATCTTTACATAAATCGTGTTTTTGGCGAAGAAGAATATGGCGGCACCTCGGTAATTTACATTTCAGATGTTGATCTTTGTGAATTGGGCTTTCCTGAACGCGATACTGCTCCTATAACAGATATCACCGAGCCACTGATTCATAAAACGCCATTAATCGGCATGACCGCTATGGGAAGTATGTTGGGTTTGAATTGGATAATCAAGCGTCGCATGGAACAATCCGGGAACAATGAAAATGAAGATATCTCTGTTGGTGATAAGAATATGGGCGGCAAAAAATGAGAACTAAAATATACCCAATTAAAGACATATTATGGTTTCTCGCCTTTCTCGGTTTGATGTCCGGTATATTTCGTATGTGGTTCGGGCTTGGCGTCACAACTAACATGGTGGATAGTATTCCCTGGGGATTATGGAAAATATTAAATATGGTAGCTGGCGCTGCGCTGGCAACCAGTGGTTTTACAATCGGGATGCTCTATTATGTTTTCAGAATAAAACTCTTCAAACCCCTGGTTGTGCCATCAGTTGTAATAGCGTTTCTCGGTTATGGCTCATCACTGTTTTCACTTCTTTTTGATATCGGTCTCCCCTGGCGATTCTGGATTCCTTTTGTATCCTGGAGTCCCCATTCCTTCCTGTATGAAGTCTTCTGGTGTGTATCCCTGTACTGGGCAGTCACTGCTTTCGAATTCACACCGTCGCTCTTCGACCGCTTCAAGAGCGAGAAAGCAGCGCGTATTCTTCACGGCATGGGATTTGGTGCGGCAGTGCTCGGTATAAGTCTATCGAGTTTGCACCATTCATCATTGGGATCATTATTCCTGGTGACACCCCAGCGGCTTTTTCCCTTATGGTATTCATCATTATTACCGCTGTTTTTCATTATATCCGCAATGGGTGCAGGTATGATGTTTATGCTGCTTCTAAGAATATTATACGCACATTTTTACGATCCTGAACCTGTCTTCGGACCTATGCCCAAGGAAGGAGCGATTACTTGTTCACTGGATGGTACTCCTGTCAAGGCTACCGGTTCGGGAAAAGACATGCCCATGCTTGAAACGCTGGCGATCATCGCTGTTTCAATCCTGGGTGTGTACCTGGCGCTGAAAATATCAGATTTGTTTATTAATGGAAGTTGGAAATATCTAACGGCTGGGACTTGGGAAAGCTGGCTATATATATTTGAATTATTGATTGGAACTGTTATACCCATCTTGCTTGTAGCATTGCCAAAATCCCGTCGTTCGCCAACCGGTTTGGGCATAGCTGCTTTATCAGCATCAGCAGGACTTGTCCTGAACCGTCTGGATGTAGGTATAATTGGTTATTTCAGAGATGCCGGATTTGTGTATTTCCCCTCTTTTTCAGAATGGACACTTTGTTTAGGTATTATCTCTGCAACGATATTAGTATTCCTGTTTTTTGTTGAAAATGTCTCCGTTTTTGATGAAAACTGGAAAACACGTCATGTAGCTAAAGGTATTTTTTCAGGTTCATTTGATAATCTAACGCACGTATTGAAAAGTGTTCTCAGCGAAACAGCTCAGAGGGTAACGCTCATTGCGGTTATTTCCATACCGTTTGCCTGGATAATTCAGTATCCTCCATATCACGAATCAAAAAACGATGCGACAATTGTACAGCCCTCGATTGGGTTAGATGCACTCAGAAAATCACTTCGCATTGATGGCAATCGTGATGGCGTATTTGCCGATTTCCCGCATTATGAGCATCAAAACCGATTAGGCGGGGAAGAATCCTGTAATAACTGTCATCATTTGTTTTTGCCGGGTGATAAATCCACACCTTGTTTTCGATGTCATCGAAATATGCTCCAGTCAACTCTTATTTTCGATCATACATTACATGTAAGTGCGGTCGCTGACAGCGAAGGATTCTCAGGATTACATCCAGAAAATTATACCTGTAAGGTGTGTCATACTGAGGGTTCGGTAAAAACAGCAAGTAATGCGAAGTCCTGTTTGGAATGTCACAATCGTGACATGGGATTAGCTGATGTAAAGGATTCAAGCCTTGATATTTCCTACGCGACAAGTTATCAGCGGGCAATGCATGGAACCTGTATTAAGTGTCATGATTTAAAAGCTGAAGAGTTGCATAAAGACCAACTAAATAAGTGTTTTATCTGTCATAAATCTTTAACTCCCAAGGATAATCTGATTGATAAAATGAGAGAACCGAAACTGCTGTTAGTTGAGAATGTTCGATCTGAAAGTGATTAGTACTGTGATTCTTAAGAAACGAGGGGCTGTCATTCCCGGATCAAGATCGAGAATGACAGAGCACCCCAAAGCATGGCATGTGAACCGATCCACTATATGAGAATTACCTGAAGTAATGCTCCATTCTGTCAAACGCTTTATTGATTTCTTCAAGTGGAACACAGAAGGATAGTCGCAGATGTCCCTGCCCGGTCGGACCAAATGCTATACCAGGCGTTGTTGAAACCTTACCCTCTTTTAATAGTCTGATGCAGAATGCTGTTGAATCCTGTCCTCCCTCAGCGAGTATCTTTGGAAACATCAGGTAGGATCCTCCAGGCTTCTTATATTCAAATATGGCGTTCATGTTATCAAGCCGTTCACACATAAGATCGCGAGCCAATAGATAATGATCCCTGAAATTTGAAATACAGTCCTGCGATCCTTGTAATGCTCCCAGGGCAGCATACTGAGATACGACAGGCGCACATATCGCAAATGGAATATGAGCTTTTGTTATGTGTGGTATCATTGCTTCATCCGCATGAAGATAGCCGATCCTCCATCCTGTCATAGCGTACGTTTTTGTGAAAGTATAGCAGCTAATCGCGTTCTTTCGCATTTCCGGGATAGAAGCAATACTGAAGTGTTTATTATCATCGAAGACGAAATACTCATAAGCCTCATCGGTAATGACCATCAGATTATGTTCCAGAGCAATTTTTGCCAATCCGCGAATTTGTTGTTCCGACAAAACCGTACCGGTTGGATTATTCGGCGAGCAGTAGAGTATTGCTTTAGTCTTAGGTGTTATTGCTTTTCGAATAGCTTCCAGGTCGAGGATGAAACCTTCTTCTTCGATAGTAGGAACCAGAACGGGCTTTCCGGATGCGATGACCACCTGACGGATATGTGTTGAGTATGTTGGTGAGGGCAGGATTACTTCATCACCCGGATCTATGATTGCCATTATTGCTGCTGATAGACCCTCAATTGCTCCGACTGTCAGGATTATTTGTGAGGGATTAGCTTCTATATAGTTGTCTCGTTTGAGCTTAATTGCTATCTCTTCGCGTAGTGATAGTAATCCGGCATTTTCCGAGTAACCCCCAACACGCCCATCTCTGATAGCTGCAATTGCGGCTTCCTTTATATGTTCCGGTGTGTCGGAAGTCGGTTTCGCCCAAGAGAGAAACGCAACATCTTCAACTTCCTTTGATAGCCTCGTCATTTCATGGATGGCTGACTTTTTGATTTGGGCTACTCTATCCGAAATGAATGCTTGTTCTTTCATTATAATTATTCTCCAAGTTTAGGTTTTTCGACGTTATCTCCATCCGACTATATCCATCGTCTGACTTTACTCTTATATTCTAACCATCTGTCGCCAAACGTTTCTTCCAGCATCCTTTCCTCGGTTCCAATATAAACAGTGTTCATAAGTGGAACATATAAAAACGGAATCAGAAATGGTGTAAGTTTTCCGAGAAGTATCGCCAATCTGAATAGAATCAGAACCATCCCTAAATACATGGGATGTCTGCTGATACAGAACACTCCCCCCGTTACCAGGGTGGTTGACTTCTCAAATGGTTTTACCGTTGTCTTATTTCTCGTAAACGTTTTATCAGCTAATAGGTTTAGCAGAATTCCCAATCCTAAAGGCACTATTCCAATAAGATTCCAGGAAAAAAAATTACCGTGTAGATTGGTAGAAAGAGAACCAGAAAGAGCATCCCAATTAATGTGATCAGTAAATACGTGGGTGGTAAAACTCTTTTGAGCATAATAGTAGAATCCTTTTAATTATAAGCTTCGCGGACTTTCTCGTCGGCTATTGTCGGTTGCAGTATCTCTTCCCATTCAGGATCCTTCCAGGTATTCAGTATGCTATGCATAGTGTAATATTTTTCAGGAATTGGATGTGTACCAATTACTACTTTCATCCCGAAACGTGCGGGAATAAAATCTGTAAAGAATTTTAAATGTGGACATGGCGGATATCCGACAATAAAACCTGTTGCGAGGTGTATCACTTCAGCGCCATTCTTTTGCATTTCTGCAGGTGCATATTCAATATTACCACCTGGACAACCCCCGCATGTACTGTAGCCGACCAATTCTACCTCATTCTCTTTGTAGATACTGAAAGCCCCCTCCCTGTTCTTGAGTGCCTTAAGACATTTCCCGCCAGCACAGGTCCGGTAACGGTCACAGATAATGATACCGACTTTAACTTTCTCTTTCATTTATTACCTCTCTTTTTTTTTCTATTTAATCAGCCCAATTGTCCATTCAGACGAAGTATTTTTATTTTATGGAAAATAATTCAAATTTGTTACAAAAGTGTTGAAAGATTATTTTAATGCCGGTTCTTCCGCTTTATTTAGCTTGATGTTAAACTTCTGGACGTAAGGTTTGAAACGTTTCATCCCCCCGCCCTCACTCACTACTCGTAGAACCTGATCATCAACAATAGTCACACCTGAGAGCATAGTTACTGCTGTTCCTTCAAATGCAGCAGCAACAAGTGGTGTTGACGGTCCAAGAATCACTACCTCACGGCAATCGGTCGCTGCCTCCAGAAGAGTCTCGACAGTCCCGTTAATAATAGCAGTACTGGTAATCAGTGCAATATCACAATTCTTGAGACCTTCTTCAGCTTTGGATGATTCAATTAATCCTTTAGCTAAGGAGGTGTTAAGCTCGTAAATATTAAGTTCGCATTTATTACGGATATCCTTCACCAACGGTTCGAAATATCCTATCATAGCTACTCGTTCACCAGATACAAATTCTACTCCTGATCTAACATCACCTGAAAGTGCATTCTTTTGCCGTAAACCTGCAATCGCATTTACAGTTGCTAACCCAACAGACCTTGCGAGTGTATTATTCGTACTTAGCCAACGTAGAAGCTCACTTGCTCTCTTGCCGACGATATCACCGCCATCAAAAATTGAGATATTTTTACAGTGTTTACTGTCAGGAAAAACGTAAGCCACTCCAATTGATCCATCGTCTAATTGTACAGCTACATATCTCACTCCAATCCTGATATCGCTAACAAAGCGACTCAGGACGAAAGGTGCAAGAGTTTCAGTGATTCTTTCTGTTATTTTCATATATAGCATTCCTGAGAGTTTGTCTCAGTGGTCTCTTCGATTCTTTCCGCCTCCCCGTCCAGTTCGACCTTGTCCATGGCCACCTTCATGAACACTTCGCCTCATTGTCGGAGCTTCAAGCGGAGCAACCAGACCGCTGTGAACTTTCTTTACTGCTTCCAAAACTGTTATTCCGTGACATGAATAAACAGATAAACCAGCGTTAATCAAATCTCTAAATGCCGATGGCCCGACATTGCCAACTATGACACGCTGGATACCTGAACCAGTGAAACGATTGGCTCCATGAAAAGGCTGGTCTTCACCGAAACCAGGGGAGACAGTGAATTCCATTATTTCTGAATCTACTGTAAGATAATACTCTGCATGGCCAAATCGTTTTGCGATTTTGGCATCTGAATCTGCAGCAGAAGCTGCTATTAAATACTTCATAATAACACCACTTGAGGTTTTGGACAATTTATACAACAGGCAAAAGGCGACTCGTTGAAGAAGACACTTCGGAATGCCTGATATTTTTTTGAATATAGTCTAACACGAATTGCAATATAGTTGCTCCTAAATTTTACAGGCTGTTTCAAAACCTTGAACAACAGCATCTGCAATGTTTGCAGGTTTTTTAGCATCACCGATCAGATGAAAGTCAATACTGGAATCCAGGATAGGCTGTTCCAGGTTATTTGTCGGGATTGTACCAACCGCCATAACCACTGTATCGAATTCACCGAGTAAGACTTCCTGTCCGCTTTCTGTGATAAATGTTTTATGTCCATCAAATCTTTTAACTTTCTTGCCGGTTATTATACTGACATTCATCGAAGCCAGGTTCTTCATCGTCAGTTTCCTTGTAATTGGTTCCATATCGGATGCTACTTCTTCCAGCATTTCTACAATGGTTATACTGTGTCCCTTTTTCGCAAGAAATTCAGCCATTTCCAGACCAATCATTCCACCACCGATGATAATAACTCGCTGACCAATGTCCCTCTTTTCCATAAACACATCTTCACAATCGAGGGCTTCATTAAGTCCTTCTATTTCCAATTTAATCGATGTAGCTCCCGTTGCTAAGATTACATGATCCGGCTTCTCGTTCAGGATATCCTGAATTGTTGCTGAATTGTCAAGGCGGAGGGTGATATCGCTCTTACGAACCTTTCTAATCATCCCTTGCAAGGGTTTATTCATCATCTCTTTTCCAGGTGCCATAGCAGCAAGCTGGAATTGACCTCCCAATTCACCCTCGTCATACAATGAAACCTTGTAACCTCTCTGCCTGGCAGTAAGCGCTGCCTGCATTCCCGCAGGTCCTCCACCGACAACTACCACTTTGCCGGGATGATCTGCTACTTGGATCTGTTCCGACTCGCGACCTGCTTCAGGATTGACAATACAAGATAAACCTTCACCGGTTTTAGCTTTCATCAAACATCCCTGCAAGCATGCGCCGCATTGGATTACATCCTCATCCCGGTTTTCTTTCATTTTGAGCGGCAGATCAGGGTCGGTAATCAAAGGTCTGCCAAGCGCTACTCCATCGATGATCTCTTCAGCCAGAATTAGACGGATTTCTGAAGGATCTCCCATACGTCCTGCCACCATCATAGAGCTGCACAATTTGGTAGAAGAACTAACAAAGTGGTTAGACCTGTTTACCTACCTCAAATCCTTCAATCACAGCTTCGATAATGTTTCGTGGTTGTTTAGCATCACCGATGGATTGGAATTCGATCCCTGCAGCTCGGAGTTCTTTTTCAAATGAGTTTTCTGGTACAACTCCTGTCGCAATAACGACCGTATCGAACTCGCCAAGTATCAGATCACCGTTTTTACTTTTAGCTGATACCGTTCCCTTGAGAATTCCTTGTATTGTTGTTTTTGTCCGAATGACTACGTCCTTCGATTTGAGACTTTTTAATAGCAGTTTCCTGGTAATCGGTTCCATGTCTCCCGCAACTTCATCAAGTATTTCCACAACTGTCACATCCTTACCCTTATCGGCAAGGTATTCAGCAGTTTCTAATCCTATCATACCGCCACCCACAACCAGGACTCGTTGTCCGGTATCCCTTTTATTCAGGAGCACATCATCACTAATTACCGCATCTTCCATGCCATTGATTTCAGGGATAATTGAAACTGATCCTGTAGCCAGGATGACGTGTTCTGGATGTTCATCTAAAATATTATCTGCTGTAACATGTTGTCCTAAATGAAGCTCTATATTTGATTCATGAATCCGCCTAACCATCGAATCCAATGGTTTTTTCATCTCTTTTTTACCAGGTGGGATAATTGCCAGATTAAACTTACCCCCAAGCTCCCCTTCATCAAATAAAATGACCTGATGTCCTTTATTCTGGATTGTCAACGCCGCTTGCATTCCAGCAGGTCCACCACCTACTATGACCACTTTCTTTACATTCTCAGCCTTTTGAACAAGTTCGCCTTCATGACCTACTTCCGGATTTAGAATACAGGATAAACCTTCTCCCGATTTCACCTTCATTAAACAACCTTGTAAACAAGCACCACATAGAAAAACATCATCATCACGTCCACTTTTCATTTTATTCGGAAGATCAGGATCAGCAACCAGGGGTCTGCCAAGCGCTACACCGTCAATGATTTCATTTGTCAAAGACTCTCTGATCAAAGTTGGATCTCCCAAACGTCCTGCCGCAATAACCGGAATTGATACTTTCTTTTTAATAATTGCAGCCCATTCAAGATTTTTACCAGCAGGAAGACGCATATGTTGAAAATACCAGGGCGGTGAATCGCATGCAGATCCACTGGCAACATGTAATGCTGATACTCCTTCTTTCTCGAGTAATTTTGCAAGGAAAACTGCGTCTTTGAGGTCCGATGCATCACCGGTTAAAGTTGCTGAAATCCTTGCAATGAGGGGAAACTGCACACCAATGTTTTCCCTTATTGCCGATAAAACGTTTCGTCCAAACCGCGCTCGGTTATATAGTGAACCACCATATTCATCAGTTCTTAAGTTTGTCCGAGCTGAGAAGAACTGGCTGATCAGGTATCCAAGCCCGAACTGAACCTCGATAATGTCAAATCCTGCCTCTCTGGCTCTTCTTGCTGCTCCCGAATACTCCTGAACGATCTCTTGAATTCGTTCAATGCTCATCGCGATTGGCTTATAACCAGTGGTTGGACAAGGTACTTCAGAAGGTGCTTCTGGAATTGTACCAGTAACTTTTGGATTGGCTGCTCTGCCGGCATGATTAAGATGAGCTACAGCCACTGAGCCACCCTCATGTATCGCTGAAACCAATTCCTTCAATCCATCGATATGGTTATATGAGGATATTCCCAATTGTTTGGGATGTTCTTTACCTGCCGGATCAATATACAGGGGCTCAACAATAATTGCAGCGACGCCGCCTTCGGCTCTGCGCCGATAATATGAAAAGTGTCGGTAATTCGCTTCACCGGTTTGATCACCATACCCGGTTTTTACCGGCGCCATAACAAGACGGTTAGATAATGTTACATTGCCTATTTTGAATGCAGAAAAAGGCTTCATTGTGGTTCTCCCTCCATTTGAAATGCTCCAGAATTTGCGAACTAAATGAATTCTGAAATCATTCTCAGTAATCTGTCTAAACCATTCAATAGTAGTTCTTGATTGTGAATAACCCCGCAGCAAGCTACGAGGCATCAAACAGAATTTCCGGGACTTCCTTATGACCCATAGTCCCGACTATCTGATTGCACGAAGCAAGCTTCAAGGTATTAAACCAACTTTCTTAAAAGAATGCTCGTTTTAGGATCGGTTAGCATTTCCCGGACATCGAGCTGTCCGGGGCACACTAAGAATCAAACGAACTTTACTTTTGAGAACTATTTTAACGGATTAATCCTATTTTTATAGCGGTGATGATTCTCTAATCCAGACCACCAGTATCACAGCGCTTTTATTGGTAGTAAAGGGACCGTGATTAGTTTGTTTTGGAATGATCCTGAAAGATCCAGCCGGGAAAACCTTGTCGCCACTCCACACCTCACCTTCAAGCACGTAATGCAATTCGGTATAAACGTGTGAATGTTCCTCCATTTTCCATCCGGGTTCAATTTTTAAAAGAAAGGACTGTAGAACTGATTCACTACTTTCAAGAAGTACCTTCTTCATCGCTCCGGCAGGATATTCTTTTGCAACCTCCCAGTCGATCTCGTTTGTGTTAAAAGAAATTTCTTTCATCATTTCCTCCAATATTTTACCTGCTCCGGATAAAATGTGTTGGGAGCAAATATTTAGTTTTGTTGTAAGGAATTATGACTAATTCCTGCTCTTTCAGTAGTTTTTGTGAAGTTCCTAACTCGGAAAACACGTTTTCAATCTCAAGAGCTTGCTCTTGACGCAAAGGATGACGTGAACCGATTTCTAAAATTGCCTCTCTAGCATTGGTAAACGATCCCAAACCAAATCCACCTGCCTCATTATCAGTCACAGTGAATGTTTTACCAAGAATCTCCTGCGCCCTGATAATGCCCTCTGGTTGGGGTGGTTTCACCCACGATTCTGCCGGCGGACGAATAGGCGTGGTTATGTAGATCCTGTCCGGATTAATCTGCTCGACAGCTTTTTTTGTATCATTGAGAGCTTCCTCAGTATCATTCAAACCGTGAACAAGCATGACCTCCAACCAGATCTGCCCTTTAAATTCACTGCGAAAATCTATCTGTCCCTGGAGCATGACATCAAAATTGATTTCGCCATGTGGACGGTTGATTCTTTTGAAAATCTCTGCGTTTCCTGCGTCGAATGTCGGAAGTACAATATCAGCTTCCAGTAAATCACTCCTGACATCCGGTCTATGTAGAAGCGAACCGTTGGTGATAACAGCTATTGATTTTGACGTATGCTTTTTACACATCTTAATAAGCCAGCCAAGATCTGCCGACAGGGTGGGTTCACCATCACCGACAAAGGTGATGAAGTCAACTTCTGAAGAAGCTGTCTGATTTCTTATTTCAGAGAATATATCTTCCTTCGGGAAAAAACTTTTCCTTTCAGAAGTAAGTCGATTTGTTCTCCCCAACTGGCAATAAACACATGAATACGAACATGTCTTTGGAGGAATGGGACTTACTCCCAATGACCGCCCGAGACGCCGCGATGGAACAGGACCGTATGTGTACATAATAATATGCCTCTTCTTAGAATCCACTCCAGTAACCTAACAATCCGATGATTAAACCTGTTGTAAAATTAATCGTTTTGACAACCATGAAATCGCGTTTTGAATGGGCTAACATGGGGAGCATGCCGTGACCATCCTGAACGATTGAGCTTGCAAGCAATACGCTCAGAGGCAGCATCCCCTGAGCATACATAGTTAAGAATACAAGATGTGGACCTGATTCAGGGATAATTCCAATCAGACATGCTATTAAGAGGACCAATAATCGACTCTCCTGAACCCAGGATTCCACATCGATATATCTGGATAGAAATGTGAGTATAATCAGCGCGCCGAAAGTCCACAGGAAAATCTTCGGTACATGTCGCATCGCTACATGTTTCCACAGATGATCTTCGAGAAAATGTTCCGGAACCGTAGCGACTATTAAAAGGCCGAGCACTGAAACAAACATCAGGGTTCCACGAATCCAGTTCCAGTGCGGAGGTCCAATTAAGCCCAAAGCCATGAATACCAAGAGAACAATTAATATGATACAAAGCGTTCCACGCGCCAGCGAACATGATTTTAACTGCGGAATAATTTCCTTTGGTGAAAAACACTTGCACTCGTCTTCACTATGTAACTCAAACCCTTCGCAACCTGCATTCTTCTGTGTTCTTTGTCCTTTTAATATCAGGTCTGTCAACCAACCCGCCACCAGGCTGACTACTACCAGGACTGCAGAGATCATTAAAAACTTATGAGGCATCATCGCCAGCATTACGAAAGCTTCATCACCGCTTGTAGCAATCATCGTAGTTACAACAGCGCCAATGGTGACAATTCTGTGGGAATAGAGCGACACAATCGTGAAAGCACCCAGACAACCAGGAATCGCACCCATCAGAGCGGCGAAGATATATTGTCCCCAGTAACTGTCTCTTAAACGATATTGCCAACTACCCTTCGTCAAGATATTAAAATATTCGATCAGGAGCATCATCATGAAGATGAAACTCGTGATCATCAGGCTTTGTTGAAGGACTTCACTAAACATGGTAGTACTGCTATCTCTCCTCAAATCCAAATACTGGGTTATCTCTGCTGCGCATGCTATGACAGCATTGGCAGCACGAAAAGCATATTTTGTCCATTAATTGTGGTATGATCATAATAGACACTATTTAGTAGTTCAACACTGCATCAGCCTCAATCGCTGCCATCACGACCTTGCCCGCTGCACTGACTTCTGCCATATCAACTAAGAGGTCAGGTGTTATTTTTCTTTCCTTGATACAGGGACCGCAGACAAGTATCCTGCCTCCAAGTTCGACAAAGGTATCAACCAATTCTTTCAGTGGCGGCAGTCCCGCGGCAAATACATGACCGTAACAGCTTTTCGTGGCTAATACAACACCAACTCCCTGCAAAACAACAGTAGCATTAATATCCAATGCTAATGCGGCGTTTCCCATCACGAAAGGTAGTGATGCTCTTTCCGGATCTTCCACACCATGAGTTGCAAAAATGACAATTTTCTCGGTTTTTTCTTCTTCAGGCATAAGATTTTCCTTTGACTCTTTTGTATTTATATATTGTATTTGGTGTTAAATGAATTTCTATGATAGTCAGTAATTAACCATACTCTTTCATACCCCATTCAAACCGAATTATTCCGATCACAGTAAGCTTCCACCAGATAATCAGAAATGTCTTTAACCGATAAACCATTGTTTTCGGCGGCAGCTTTGAGGTTGATATAACAGATGGGGCACATAGTTACAGAGCTGTCCCCTGCTGAAGTAAGTTGTTCTACCCTGCTATCGGCAACGGTACGAGCCTTAATCGGGAAAAGCGACTCAACCGGTCCTCCACAGCAATAAGTCATTTTTCTTGAATTTATTGGTTCTATGATTTTTGCGCCGGCATTCTCAAGCAATTGACGGGGTTGATCAATAATTCCTTCGTAGCGAGCATAGACACAGGAATCATGAATAACTATATCCTGTTCAAGGGTTTTCAACGGCTTTAGATTACTCTCAGCAAGAACTTCAAGATAACTTTTTACTTCGAGTTGGTAATCCTTGATAATCTTGGGATAAACGCTTTTCAGCATATCTGTAGTATGTGGATCAACCGTGATAACTCGTTCGACGTTGTGCTTTTTTATCCGTTCATATACTTTATGAGCATGGTACTCGAAAACATCATTTATACCCTCATCGTAAACCAGCGTCCCGGTGTATAGTTCTTCACCATAAAGATAACCGAAATCTACTTCGGCTGTCTTGAGTAATAAAGCAATGTTCCGTAACATCCCATCGAATTTTGCTCTTTCATTAGCATTAGTCCAAGTCATAAAGCGTGAAATATTAATGACTTTATTGACCATTCGTCCTATGCCGTAATACTTGCTGATCCAGGAATTTGCAAACTTGGAAGTCATTTTTTCCATAGCAGTGATGGACGGTATAAGCTGGTACATATGACCGGTATAAATAACTGTTTTCCCACCCATAGGGATGTCAAGTCCTTTTGCCCAGCCGGTGGATCTGCTTTTAGATAACGGCAACACGCTTCCACGTATGCTCAAATTATCTACCAGGATACCTAAAATATGCTTTATTGGAACTGCCATTGTCTAATTTCTCCCAAGTTTGAATATCTCTCGGTTGATGTACCAGCGAATACTCTTAATATTATCCACTATTGGCACATCTTTAGGACAGTTTTCCTCGCACATCTTGCAGAGCAGGCATGAGAAAATGTTTTCGGTATTCTCAAGAACTTTATCCTCCAGCCCTAACATTACATGGCGGAACATTCGCCTGGGGAGCAGATCAATTCCCATCGGACATAATGCGGTACAGGAACCGCAATTTATACAGGCGTATGCATTGAATTCCGTAAACCTGCTCATCTCTTCAATAAAGCTTGGATTGACAATTGACATATTTAGCTCTCAATAATTCAGTTTTAATGCAACCCAATTTCACCGAAAGAGAGCTGCTTGAATTGTTTATGTAAAACAAAAGTTACTTAATCTTGTACCTGAAATAACCATCTTTACCTGGTTTGGCAGTAGTTTCTTCTATCTTATTGTACCGCCACATTGCCATCACCCAATAGACAACTTCATTACTCGGAGATTTGAGAGATCGGGCAATCTCGGGAATTGTCCTGGGTCCATCTTGCAGGATGGATATGATTTTGTCCTGCATTATCATTTCATCCCGCATGATTTCAGCAATACCGCGTTCAATTACTCCCTCTGTCATACAACCTCCTTCATCAATGCATCAATCATTGATTTGATCTGGTTGTCACTATAACCCTTCAGTTCTATGGCGTCCTCAGGACAATCAGGAATGCAAACACCACCACCTTTGCACAAGGCGGATATAACGGTAGCGACTTCTTTGGTATCACAGAATACTTTTTCGATTGCACCATAAGGACATGATTTTTCGCACTCACCACACCAGATACATTTGTCCGTGTTTACTTCAGCAATGAAAGGTTCCAGATCAACATAACCTTTCATTAACAAACCTGCGCTTTTAGAAGCAGCGCTTAAGGATGAAATAACGCTTTCTGCGAGAGTTTTAGGACCCTGTGAAGATCCAGCTATAAATATTCCAGCGACTACAGTTTCTACAGGTCTGAGTTTGGGATGAATCTCATTGTAGAATCCATCAAGCCCAATAGGGATTTTTAAAATATTCGTCAAATTCTCGTTTTTCCTGGGAACCATTCCGGTTACTAACACAACCAGGTCAACTCCAATCTCAATTTCTTCTCCGCCATCGAGCATGTCGTTAACTTTGACGATCAATGAATCATCTGATTCCTTAACTTCAGGGAGAGCTTCTCCATCAAACCGTACAAAAAGTGACTTCTTATTGCCGGCATCTTCGAACATCACTTCGTACTTGCCGTAGGTACGCATATCACGATATAGATGATACTGGTTAATGCCGGGATCAACATCAGCAACACAGGAAGCAGTATGAACCGCTGCAGAGCAACAATAGCGTGAGCAGTACAAATTCGGATTCTCTAAATCACCGTCTTCAGGCTGCCTGCTGCCTACGCAGTATATATAGGCGAGGTTTTTCACTCGACTACCATTTAAATTCAACGACCCATTCGATTTGTCCACCATCTCCTTAAACTGAGGCAAAGTAACGACACCATTTAAGCCGTAACCGTATTCTCCATCGAATGGTTCGTAAGAATCAAATCCAGTAGCCACAATGATTGCTCCTACATCGAACGATATAATTTCGTGGTTCACTAATTTGATTTTTACTGCGAAATCACCTACGCTTCCTTCTTTTTTAATTAACTCCGCTCCTGTGAATAATGTGATCGCTTCGTGTTGCCTGATCTGTTCACGAAGTGTATTGATGGTTTCGCTGCCAATCTTGTTGTTAGGGAACATCTTGCCCCATTTTTTCGTCCAACCGCCTACTTCATATTCTTTCTCAACTATGAAGACTGCTAATCCCAGGTCAGCAAGAGCCAAAGCAGCGCGCAACCCAGAAACTCCTCCTCCTATTACGAGTGTCTTTGGTTTGGTCTCGATGCGAATATTAACCAAGGGCTCAGTTAATCGCGTTCGGGCAATACCTGCCCTGACCAGTTTGATCCCTTTTTCTGTGGCTTTCTCCATGTTGTCTCGATGCGTCCAAGAGCATTGCTCGCGTAGATTGACCTGCGTGTATTGATACTGATTTAAATTTGCGCGCTGAGCAACTGCTTTGAATGTCTGCAAATGAAGCATTGGGGAGCATGAAGCAACGACTAAACCGTCGAGTTTTTCTTTCTCGATGTCCTCGATCATCTCCTGCTGTGTTGCATCGGAACAGGCAAACATAACATTCTTTGATATGACTACGTCCTGATCATCCTTAACAGCATCTCTTACTTTCTCAACATCAACATAATCAGAGATGTTACCGCCGCAATGACAGACGTAAACACCTATTCTTCGTTTATCACTCATCGGCTTGCCTTCAGTTGATGAATATACCCCGCAGCCTGTACTGCTGCAGCGCCTGCATGGAGGATTGAATCAGGAATATCCCGTGCTGCTGAAGTTGTCCCGGCAGCAAACACTCCATTAATGCTGGTTCTTGTCGGGTCGGTATCCTCGTTGATCTCCTCCACATAAGAATAAGCATCTGACTTTAAACGATCACCGTTATTAAACAGGTGAAGCGCATCCATATTCGGAAGAAGACCAACAGACAGAACCACCAGATCGTGCTCCATTTGCTGCTGACCTGAACCGCCCTCAATATCTTCGTAAAAAACGGATAAATTACCGTCTTCTGCCGGTTCGATTTTGGCTACTCTTCCTTTGACAAAATAGACGCCCATTTCTTCTGACTGCTGGTAAAATTCTTCATATCCCTTGCCGAAAGCGCGGATGTCGATGTAGTAAATTGTTATGTCAGCAAGTGGAAGCGAGCCCATAATCAACTGCGCTTGTTTTATGGAATACATACAGCAAACACGCGAACACAATGGGTTGCCAATCGTGCAATCCCGTGAACCGGTACATAGCACGAATGCGATATTGTCAGGAGCTTTTCCGTCAGAGGGTCTCAGAGTCCTGTTAAATGGTTTAGTGGGTGACACTAACCTGTCCATTTGCATTGCAGTCACGACATTTGGGTATTTGCCAAAACCGTAGGTAGTCTTCAAGTGAGCGTCGAATAATTTGAAGCCTGTGGATACAATCACCGAATTTGCTTCAATTTCCAATTCTTCAGGCTGCATATCAAAATGAATAGCATCTGCGGGGCATGCCTTAATGCATTCGCCGCACTCGGAACAGTCAGCACAATCCAGGCACCGGTTGGCGCTGTAACGAGCTTCTTCTTCGTTGAAAACATGCTCAATCTGGGCATCCTGTTTTATGTCAGGCACTGGCTCGTCAGCCCAGACCAGCGCACGGGTCGGGCAGAACATCGCGCATGCCGGATCACCACCGCAGAGATCGCACTTCACGATCTCATCGTAAATTGGGTCTAAATGGATGTTGCCGTAGGGGCAGGCGAGAGTACACATCTTGCAAAGGATGCACTTGTCGGTTCGATCGATAGCCCCGGTTTCTGGATTACGAACCAGCGCACCAGTCGGACAAACCTTCTGGCACAGGGCATCCTCACACTGCTTACAGACAGTTACCGACTTGACAATATCTCCATACGTGAATGCCCGGACACGGGACATAGCTGGTTTCGTAATGTCTTTCGTGTGGATAAAGCTGCAGGCGATCTCACAGTTTTTGCAGTCAACGCAACGGTCTGGTGTATAAATCAGTTGCTTAGCCATATATTGTCCCTATTTGCAATATCTTAAAAATCATAATTTTACTCCAACAGACTCTGCAGCATCCTCCCTCTCGCGAACCTTATCGCTCTTTAGGAAAGATTCTATGGGTATGTCTGACCTCTTGGCAAAGTGCCAAATCTGCTCAAGTGTGCCAATAGGCTCACCCGATGCCCAACATCTGACCAAATCGAATTCCTTGCCCCATATCCGACGTTTGCCATCCGTTTCCTCGAACGGTATGGCATTAGTCGGGCAGTTTAGCGCGCACGCGAGACAACCGATGCAAGCATTTTTATTCGGAACGTCAACATATTTATCCAATCCATGGGATAGAGTAACAAGAGCATTGGCTCCCATCGCATTGCAAACTCGCACGCAGGTTCCACACATAATGCACTTGTCGGCATCTTCCCGTTCAACGTAGCGGGATTCTTGAACACCATATTCGTCGGCGAGTCGTCGAATTACATCCGAATCAGGCACCCGCGCAATCAGCAGTTTCAGCACTATCTTACGATGTTGACGAACTACATTGCTCTGTGTGTCAACAATCAAACCATTCTCCACAGGGAAAAGACAGCTTGTTACCAGCCTTTTTCTACCGGGGCGACTCGATTTAGCAACTTCGACAAGACATAACCGACACGCACCGATTGACTCAAGACCCGGATGATAACAAAGAGTGGGAATTTCGATGTCGTTTTCTCGCGCTGCTTCGAGGACAGTCTTTCCCTTTTCGGTTTCGATCGAGTTGCCGTTAATAGTCATTTGAACCGTTTCCGGCTTGGTATCGCGTGCAGCGTTAACTTCAGTCATACTGACGTTTCCTTATCATTCTCAACCTCTAAAGCTTCATGATGATAGACAATCTCCCCTCCAGAGATGATATCTATGGAGTCCACAGGACAGACAGAGAAGCAGACACCGCAATTGGTACACTTATCTTGGTCAATAATGTGCAGTTTCTTGCTTTCGCCGCTGATGGCATTCTCAGGACACTGTTTCTTGCATAATAGACAGCCTATGCAGCTCTCATTGATCTCGTACTTGATCAATGCTCTGCACGAACCCGCAGGGCACTTTTTCTGCTCGATATGGGCAATATACTCATCGCGGAAGTACTTGAGTGTCGAGAGAACCGGATTTGGCGCACTCTTGCCGAGTCCGCACAAGGAAGCATTCTGCATAGTTTCACTAATAATCTCGATCTCTTCCAAGTCCTCCACTGTGCCCTCGCCATTGATGATCTTCTTGAGGAAATAACGTAACTGTCGCAGTCCTTCTCGGCATGGAGTGCACTTCCCGCAACTTTCTCCGACAAGGAACTCTATAAAGTACAAAGCCATACTAACCATACAGTTAGACTCGTCCATTATAACCATACCCCCGGAGCCCATAATCGATCCTGCTGCGTCCAACTGCTCGAAGTCCACCTGTAAATCCAGTAACTCCTCCGGGATAAATCCACCGGATGGACCTCCGGTTTGCACCGCTTTAAATTTCCTTCCCTTGGGTATGCCACCTCCGACGTCGTAAACGAGCTTACGAAGGGTAATGCCCATGGGAACTTCCACCAAACCGGTGTTATTTATCTTGCCTGCAAGGGAGAACACCTTCGTACCCTTACTTCCGCCCCATGGATTCTCACTGACATCTCCTGTCCCGATTGAAGTAAACCACTCCGCACCTTGCAGGATGATTACAGGCACGTTTGCCCAGGTCTCAACGTTGTTAAGGCAGGTAGGACGATTCCACAATCCGTGTTCTACGGTATGAATATATTTTGCGCGGGGCTCTCCGATCCGACCTTCAACAGATGCCATAAGGGCAGTAGATTCACCACAGACAAAAGCACCGGCACCCCTTCTTATGTCCACATCGAAGTCAAATCCGGTGTCGAGGATGTTCTTCCCCAACAACCCATATTCCCTGGCTTGTTTAAGGGCGATCTTAAAACGCTCGATGGCAAGGGGGTATTCCATACGCACATAGATGTAACCCTGACTAACACCGATGGCATACGCGCCAATTGCCATTCCCTCAAGAACCGAATGAGGATCACCTTCGATGATACTCCTGTCCATAAAAGCGCCGGGGTCCCCTTCGTCAGCGTTGCATATAACATATTTGGGCTCTCCTTTGGCTTTCTTGCAGGTTTCCCACTTGATTCCTGCGGGAAATCCGCCTCCACCACGTCCGCGCAACGCAGATGCCTTTATCTCCTCTATGACCTCGTCCGGAGTCTTCGTTGTCAACACCTTTACCAATGCGCTGTATCCATCCCTGGCGATGTAGTCATCAATCTTTTCGGGATCAATCATACCACGGTTACGTAAGGCAACCAGCATTTGTCCACTGAAGAAATTGATGTCGTACATTTTTGGTATCGGCACTTCCTCATCGGGAGGAACGTACATCAGTTTCTTTACAGGTCTGCCTTTAAGAAGATGTTCCTCAACCAAATATGGGACATCTTTCGGTTTCAGAAATTGATAGAATATTCCATCCGGTTGTATCACAACGATTGGTCCGGCACCGCAAAACCCATTGCATCCCGTGGTTACAACCTGAACTTCATCTTCCAAGTCACGTTTCTTGATTTCTTCTTCAAACGCTTTTCTAACATCAAGAGAGTGGTTTGAAACACAAGCGGTTCCCGCACAGATCATCACGTTAGCCCGATAAGTCTTCAAATTATAATCTCCATTTCTTTGTCAGACTATTGAGTCCTTTCACTCCCCATAACTAGTGCGTATTCTTGAACGGAAGTACCGCCAAGAACATGCTCATTGAAAATTTCAATAATCTTCTCCTCAGTGAGATCAACATATTTCACAGGCGTTTCTCCAACCAATTCAACGGTTGCCATGGGTTCTCGACTACAGAGCCCTGCACACCCGGAAGTGGTCAGAATAACATCCTTTACGTCTTTCTCCTCTACAACATTGAGTAAGGTGTCCATAATCTTTCGAGCACCTGCCGCAATGCCACATGTTCCCATATGAACAGTGATCTTTGCTCTACCAGCTCCCTCACGAAGGTTCATTGTCCTTTGAGTCTTTTCTCTGATTTTATCTAGGTCTTTCAAGGTTAATTTTGGCATTTCCCCTCCTTACTTTTGATTTTTGTATTTATCCACGAGCTTGGAAACCTTGGCTGGGTTAACATGGCCATAAAGTTCGTTGTCAACAATTATAACCGGCGCTAAACCACAGGTACCCACACACCCGGTTGTTTCAAGTGTAAAGTTCATATCATCCGTTGTCCCCCCGCACTTGACATTCAGTTGTCTTTCCAGCGCCTCAACCACGATTGGGGCTCCCAGTGCATGACACGGAGTTCCCATACAAACAGATATCTGATGTTTTCCTCTCGGCGTCAGACTGAAAGCCTGATAGAAAGTGGCGATGCTATAGAGTGTGCTGACCTGCACCCCCACTTCATCCGAAATCTGGGACAGTGCGTCTTCAGGTAGATAGTTGAATTCGGATTGCACATCGTGCAGCATCTCGATCATAAGATCCTCTCTTTTCTCCCACCTTTCGATGATCTCTTGAACCTTATCGGTTTCCATTATATTTCCTTTAAGCTTTTTTTGACCAAGTGTATTAGTTCGCCGGTGCTTATAGATGACAGTTTATCATCTGCCTTAAATTTTTCAGTATCTATCATCCGATATTTTCGCCCGTTCTTATTGTGAAAATACTTGAAGTGAACATCCGAATTACCAATTATCAGACTTATCATAGTCTTTTCCATATCACCCATCGGTTTTCGATCTATGTGGCTGTGCTGGAATGTGGCTTTTACTCTCGTGCCCTTACCAATTTCCGATTGAATTGTGAGGTCTCCGTTTGCCGCTCTGGCTGCTTCTCTTAAGAGAGACAGACCTAATCCCACCTTTCGCACCGTCTTTGTGGTAAAGAACGGATCGAGCACCTTTTCAAGCATTTCAGCATCCATACCTTTTCCATTGTCGATAATCTCAATCGTGAGCAAGTCTTCCTTTAAATCCTTGCGGATCTTGATCTCAATCTTCTTGGCACCAGCGCTTATGGAATTCTCAACAACGTCAAGTATATGTAAAGAAAGGTCTTCCATATTTAGCACATCAAATCTTTGCTTCGCCAGAGACTTAACAGAACTTGTAGTTTGTCAAGTACGCTTCCAATTCTAGTCACTTGTGCGCTTCCAATTCTGGTCACTTGAATTTATTTCAAATTTCTGATTTTCCTGTCCCCTTCCCCCTTAAGCGCTATCCTTAATTCCTCAAATGTCGTGTCTGCCAGTAAAAACGTCGTCGCCCCCTTGCCAATGTCGTTTAGGTAATGAGCATCCGATGAACAGAGAAACGGGAACTTCTGATATTCGCTGAATCTCACTTGTGCCTCTTCCATTTTCATTTTGGGAGAAATCTCCAGGGCATCTAATCGCAGGTTCGGCGGGATAAATCCTAACTGTCCGATGATCCCGAATCTTTCCCTGTCGATATGCGCAGCGATTGCCAGTCCATTAAAGAAATGGATGGAATCGACCACCATCTCAACGGAAAGGCTGGTGGCGCCAATCAACAGCTTTCTGTTAAATCCCAGTACTTCATCTTCTGCATTAGCCACCACCTGCATCCCGAAAGCATCCTCGTTGTTTTCCCCTTCCAGATTGTCATAGATCAACGATTGCATATTTAAGGCATCATCGACATCTTCAAACAGGGCACAAATATGTACTTCCTCTTTCGACGCGACCTCGATCCCCGGTAGAACCATCAACTCTCTCCTCTCTGATGCCTTGATTACAGCCCCTGAATTCTCAGCAGAGTTGTGATCACAGATAGCAATAAGATCGATTTCCTTTTTCACCGCTTCTTTCACGATTCCCTGCGGAGACATTTCCAGATCCCCACAGGGGGAAAGACAGGTGTGAATGTGCAGGTCTGCCTTTAAATCCTTCAGCATTCCTCGACTAACCTATACAATCTTCCCGCCAGTTGAAATGCCGGCAGCCCTGTGGACATCAGAGGAATCTGTTCCTCCACCGATTTCATAAGCGTTTTCTCTTCAGGTTGGCGACCGTTCACCAAGATGATACCCGAAAGATCCTTCAGGGTGGCTACCGCTATAATGTTGGGATGAACCTGAAGAGTTATCCAGAGTTCTCCCTCTCTTGAGTTTGCAATCACATCGCTCAACAGATCACTGACATAAGCTCCGGTAACATCTGAAGCAAGATCAACACCGGCGTTCTTCACCTCAAGACCCAATTCTTCAGTTATTGTTTTGAGAATCATTTTTCCCTCTCTCGTCCAGATAAATGGTAAACTCAAGCTGGGTTCCCTTGCCAACAGTGGATTCCATATTCATTACATCTGCACAGTTTTTAATGTTCGGAAGTCCCATGCCAGCCCCAAACCCCAGCTCTCTGACCCAATCCGGTGCAGTGGAATATCCGGGTTCCATTGCCTTTCTAACGTCAGTAATTCCCTGTCCATCGTCTGCTACTTCTATTCTGATCTCCCTGGGGGTTATCCGGGCAGTGATTTCCCCGCCTTCAGCGTAAACCACGATGTTCATCTCCGCTTCATATGTTGCTATTGCCACGCGTCGGATTAACTTTGGGGATATTCCCATTCTTCTCAGTGTTTTCTTAAGTCCACTGGATGCTGACCCAGCCTTGTTAAAATCTTTACCTACAACCTCGTACTGAAATGTGAGGGTGGTCTTGTCGGCAACGATATCCTCGAAAACATGGCTCGCCCGATAGCGATGAATCTCCTCTTCATGGCAATCTACTTCGATCTTTTTAAGAAGACCCCGAATGACATCGCCCTTAGTAATTATCCCCACCAGTTTTCTGTTTTTCCGATCCAATACCGGGAAACGCCCATACCCCAGCCTATCAAGTTTTTCTACTGCCTGTACTAAAGGCTCATCATTATATAACACCTCAACATCACAACTCATTCTATCTCGTATGGCGCTATTCATCTTACCTTCAGCCAGACATTTAATAAAATCCTCAATACTGACCATGCCGATCAATTTGTCATTCTCTAATACCGGAACTCCGGAAATCCGCTTGTTACGTAACAGGTCTCTGAGATCGCTCATCAGGTTATTCGGACCAACCGTGATGATATCCTTAATCATAACCTGTTCAACATTCATCTCATAGACTAATTCCTGAACCTTGGTAATATCCCTTTTCTCAACCACGGAATCATCCACTCCAGCTTCATTTGTAGTATTCAGTATGACCCATCAAGCCACTCTTATACAGTTTACCGCATGCCTCAAACATAGGCAAAGAAGTTGCCAGCAGAATGATTTCCTTTTCCCTGGCTAAGGCTACTATATCATTGTTGGGCTGTTTATCTCTTACCAGGCAGACAACCTTTAATTCGGACATCTCGGCGGTGCGGATGGTCTGTAGGTTACTAAGACCGGTCAACAGCATGGCTTCGGGTTTTATGAATGCCAGCACATCACTCATCAGATCACAGCCGCAACCCACCATTACCTCGGTATCCAGTTTGTCTTCCCCCACTATAACCTGACAGTTGAGAATCTTGATTATTTTTTTAATTGTCATCTTAAAATCCCGTGGGTTCGCGTCTTGAGATTGGTTCTGAACGACTTATTGCAGAACTCTTGTCCACTACTGGAAGCCTTGTGTCAAAGGTGATGTTGGCGAGAGGTCTGTCCTGAAGATACCGGTCTATGTAAAACGCCGCCCGCTTGCCCTGACCCATGGCTTCGGTAATGCTGGAAGGCCCGGTAGCTACATCACCTCCCGCGAAGACCGATGGCATAGAAGTCTCCAACGTCTCGGCATTCACAGGGATGGTTCCATCTCGATTGATGTCGAGTTCCTTTTGAAACGATGCGACACCTGGGCGCATCCCGACGGCAAGGATGACCAAGTCAACGGGAATAATCTCCTCGCTGCCTTCTACCGGAATGGGCTGCCGTATTCCGTTGGAATCGGACTTACTCAACTTTAAGGATATGCTTTCCACTCCTGTCAAGTGACCATTATCACCGATGAAGCGTTTGGGCGTCTTAAGAAGCTGTAATTCCACGCCTTCATTCGTATTGTCATCAACCTCCCAATCATGGGTAAGTTCGTTCTCGTTCCCATAATATTTTCGGTAATCTATAACTTCCCGATACTGAACGATCACCTTTTCGGCACCCAATCGGAGTGCCATCTTAGCGGGACTAATGGCAGCATTTCCGCTCCCTGTCACCATCACCGTCTTGCCGCGGAGGTTGAGTTTCCGGTTGGTGTTCGCCTCCTTGAGAAATGTCATACTGTCCATAACGCCGTCTAAATCCTCACCGGACAATGATATCTTCCATGCCTTCATAGCGCCCAGCGCCAGAAAGACGGAATCAAATCCTTGTTCCTTCAACGCCTTTACGGAAGTCACTGTTGAATTCGTTCGTATCTCTACTCCGAGGGATGCAACATTAACTATATCGCGTTCCACGACGGAATTTGGTAGGCGGTCGTCAGGAATACCGTATCTTAACAGCCCGCCAGACTTCATTGCGGACTCGAACACTGTGACCCTATACCCATTTCCTGCCAGATAATAGGCAGCGGAGAGACCGGCAGGACCAGAACCGACAATTGCCACATTCTTATCCAGAAGTTTCTCTGGCTGTTTCTCTTCAGACTCCAGATGCGTTTGGTAGTAGCGATCCACTACGAAACGTTTGAGTTCCCGAATGGCGACAGCACCTTCGATATCTCCTCTTGTGCATTCATCTTCACAGGGAGCGTAGCAGGCTCTGCTGAGGCTGCCGGGCAGTGGAGCATCCTTCATATGCAGATGAAACGCCTCCTCGTACCTTCCGGCACGCACCAAAGAGACATACCCATGCGCCTTAACGCCTGCCGGGCATGCATTTGAACATGGAGATTGACCTTGACGACTAATAACGGCTTTCTTCGGAACAGCTTGAGGAAATGGGATATATGCTGCTCGATGAGCTACCATATCGAAGTTAAACCTGTCAGGCAGCGCAACTGTGCATGCTAACTCGCATTCACCACACCCGGTACAGGCATTGTTATCAACATACGTCGTTTTCCTGTTGATTATTGCTTTAAAAGTACCATCGGCGTTCTTGGTGATCTCCCGGGCTTCACTGCTGGTCAAAACAGTAACGTTTGGATGGTGGATAGTAGATGCCATCTTTGGCGTGGAAATACAACTGGCACAATCTAATGTTGGAAAGACCTTGCTGAGCAGGATCATTTTGCCACCAATGCTCGGCTCTTTCTCAATTAGAAGCGCCTTGAATCCCATATCTCCGAGTGTCAATGCAGATTCCATTCCTGCAATTCCGCCACCAACAATAAGAACATCATAATTCATTGCACATCTCTTGGTAATTCACTAAGCGATTTTGAGAAATACTCAATATGCGAGACAAACGATTCGGCGCACACCGAACAAATTGCTGCCATTTTCAATCGTGCCGGATTAAAACCTTGTTCCTGGATTAACTGTTGAGCATTTGCTACTACTTTGCCTGTTCGATCCGTACAGTCAGGTACATAGGCGCAATCTGTGCCATCGGCGGCAACAAAAACTCCATCAAATCCTGATTTAAGGGCATAAAGAATCCAATCAGGTTTAATACCACTCGAACACGGCACCGGAACCACAACCACCGATTCAGGATAATGCATATGAGCGCTGCCAGCTAAATCAATGCCGGGATCTGATATGTTATTGGTGGAAAATGCCAGGATTTTCGGTGATTTTCCCGCAGAATCACTTCCACTCATCGAGTGCCTCGGCGTACGAACAGACGCCAATAACTTGCTTCCTGAATAACGCCGAGATATTCATGTTTTACCTTATTCGACCAAAGAGGAATATCATCATTTGTCCCGACATCAGACGAAAGCACCTCCATAATTCCACCGTTCTTGGGAACTTTTGCCATTGCGCGTTTTGCTTCTAAAAGAGGTCCCGGGCAAGCGGTACCACGGGCATCTACCAATTTGTTAACTTTCAGCTCTTTGAGTTCTTGCTCGCTCATTTTTAAATCTCCAGATGTTTTTTTTTCGTTAGCTCGAAATTATGTAAAATTTTTCACAATCCTGCGAAAAATTTTTTAGTTAAAAGTGCAGCAACATTCTTTTAAAGGATGCTGCTACACCAATCTTTGCTTTTTTCACCTTATAATCTTTTAGTGAATCAATATTTATCCAATTATCAGCCACCTCGGGTAAATAGCACCTGGTCACAGGTCCAGCAAGCTTGTTCTGCAAGAGGCTGGTCGGGATCTACATCTTTGTCGCAGAGGTACATGATCCCATTATCGTCCACATAGACCTTCATCGGTCTGGCACCGGGATGTACTACACCATGTCCCAGCCTTGGTTTTTTCTCTTCTGTTTCCATCTTTTACTCCTATGTTAATGAAAAACAACCAATGTTTTTATCTTTTTCCTGAATTTGTAACACCCAATTACAATCCTGATAATTGTGGTTTGCCGCCCGATGCTTCCGATTCGAAAAGATCCACCATCAACTGGTTGAAATCGGCACGGATTGTTTCGATGATTAGACAGTTGTTGTGAATTACACAGAGTGCATATTTACCACTCCACATCATCCAACCAGTCATCGGCGTCCATTCAAGGTCGGTCAACTGATCCAATATCTGCGCTGTGTTATTGAAGTTCTTAGTTTGCTCTGCATTCATCTTGGATATCTGATCCCGCACAGCATCAGGAATATTCCCAACCTTGCGTATGATCTTTCCTTCCGAGTCGCATTGTCCTGCCGCCACAACACCCGGAATCTTCATTAATCTGTCAAGACCAATCATCTTTTCCTCCATTCCATTATTCTTCTATAAACAGTACATACAAGCTCTATGCCAGAAACATAAACCTTGGAGAATCGTGTATCTCAATGATATTATATTACATACATATCTTCCTTTCAGCTTTCTAAGACAATGCATTCTTGAGAAACTGACAACGAATTGCATTCTGCACGATCCGAAAATGTTTATTCACTCTTCTCAAACCTTGGTACATACTTGATTTCAGGTTGCCAATCCTTTAGCTACCGACAGAATATTGCATAATGCAATGTGTACACATACATATTGTGCAATATGCAATATGTTTTTCCATTGAATGCGATCAAGTCGAGCATTGCGATGATGATATGATAGATAAAAACAGACTTTTCCACTTAAGAAGCTTTTCATTGGAATGAAATTTGCTTGAAATTATGTACTGAGTTTCAAATAAAGTCGGATTAATGATGGAGTTTAAAATGGTAGCTGAAGTGAAGTATCTTCCACAAAAGTTTACGTGTCAAGACGGAACTAAAGCAGAGATTAAGCTGCTTACTGAAAAGGATATTCCAGCTCTCAGGGAACTATACAAAGAACTAAGCGCTGAGGAACGTTCACGTCTTAGAGAGGATGTATTAAACGAACACTATGATAAACGCCTGGCTAATCAGATAAAAGATGAGAATATTTTTCGAATTGTCGCCTGGCAACGAGGGAGGATATTTGCATCTTTGACTATGGTGAGAGGTTTTGCTCGCTGGCTAAAACATACCTGTGAATTGCGTTCGGTGGTTCATCCTGATCACCGCCGATTGGGTATAGCGTCCCACCTGTTGGAAGAAGCAATTCACTATGGTGATTCGATTGGTATTGAGAAACTGTATATCAATCTTCTGTCAGAGCAAACCGCGGCGATTAAAATGGCAGAAGCTCTTGGCTTCCGTCTGGAAGCAACCTTGAGACACCATGTAAAGGATAGCTTAGGAGCTTATCACGACATTCGGATTTACTCAATGGACCTAAATGCCGCTCATAAAGCAATGGAAAAATTGATTTATAAGATTGATGGGTTTACTGAATAACTATTTGTTGCAATAAATATCCAAATATCATTCATTTTTCAGTATCAATTTATATCTCTGCATTTTTCGATAAAGAGTTGACGGATTGATTCCCAGCTCCGTTGCAGTATCATTGCGCCGCCAGTTGTTCCTTTTCAACGCAGCAGTAATTGTCAGTATTTCTACCTGTTCGAGAGAACCGTTCACTTCAATTAAGGGAATTGGTTGGGTGTCTCTTTTTAGATAAACTGGTAAATGTTCCGGCATAATAACGCCGCTTGGACAGAGCACGAATGCATGTTCGATAATATTCTCCAGTTCCCGAACGTTACCTGGATATGCATAGTTCATCAGTATATTCATTGATGACGGTGTAACACCTGAAATATCCTTATTGCGAAGATGATTAAACTTTCCAATAAAATGATCGAATAAAAGAGGTATATCGGATATACGTTCCCTCAATGGAGCTACTTTGACTCCGACAACATTAAGACGGTAATAAAGATCCTGTCGAAATTGCTCCTCTTTCATCATTTCGGTTAGATTCTTATTTGTCGCAGCTATAACACGTACGTCAGCCTTTTCCGATCTGATACTTCCCAATGGTTCATAAATATGATCCTGAAGAATACGCAACAGTTTAACCTGGAGAGCTGCGGAAACATCACCAATTTCATCCAGGAATATTGTCCCACCCTCAGCGATAGCAAATCGACCCAATTTATCCTTTTTGGCATCGGTGAAAGCCCCTGCCTTATATCCAAATAATTCCGATTCGAGTAAGCTGTCGGGGATAGCACCGCAGTTGACGGTGACCATGGGTTTCTTTTTTCTTGAACTCAATTGATGAATGGCTTTTGCAACCAATTCTTTTCCGGTCCCGCTTTCACCTTCAATCAATACTGTCGATTCGCTTTGTGCAAGGGTTGGCAACAATGTGAACAAATCTTGCATTGGTTTGCTGCGACCGATTATATCAGAAAAAGTATAGTTGCTTTCCAGTATTTTTCGCAGCGCTTCGACCTGTGTTAGGTCACGGAAAGTCTCGACGCCACCGAAAATACTTCCATTCTCATCTCTAAGCAGCGCAGTAGAAACACTTATTGGGATTTGCCTTCCATCAGAATGAGTTGAACATACATATTTATTTATCACCGGTTCACCGGTTCTAAAGGTCTGATGCAGGGGACAGTCATTATCACAAACATTTGTTCGGAACACCTCCCAGCATTGGCGTCCGATTACGTCATCTTTATGTGAACCTGTTATCGATTCTGCAGCTTTATTGAAGAAAGTAATCCGCATCTCACGGTCAACAGCAAGAACTCCATCTGAAATACTGTTAACTATAGTTAATAACTTTTCAACTGAAAGCATATTATTGGGAATAGAAATAGACAATTTTACAATCCTGATTTTAAACTGAATATAACTGAATTAATTTGAATTACAACATATTGCCACCAAATTATATTATATATAATAATAAAGATTCTTATAATTCTTCAGTTGTTTTGTGAAACCATTTCTCAATAGCATTTGATGTAGCATTAATTACCGGATAAGCAATTGGAGATGATGTCAGAAGAGGATGTGTCCCTATCTGAATAGTGTCGATTTCCATGTCAGTCATCCTTTTCTGAATCATTACTGAGATCATGTTTACCAACTCACCAACAGAGTCACCACCTCTTATTTGTGCACCTAATAAAACATGGGAATATCTTGCAAAAAGAAGTTTAATATGAATTTTGGTTGCACCTGGCAGTTTTCCGGGATGACGGTCAACAGAGTCATGTTCGCCTGTAAAATAATGAATTCCAAGTTCTTTGGCTTCAAGTTCGGTTAAGCCGCTTACGCCGAAAGAAAAATTGCCTACTTTTGTCGCAAATGAACCAAGAGTTCCCTGGAAATTCTTAACGAAAGATATTCTAAATAAGTTTGAACCAACTAAACGTCCCTGCGCCATAGCAGTTGAAGCAAGCATTACGCGTGAAGCTTTGCCGGTTATACTGTTTTTATGGAGTGCACAGTCACCGGCAGCAAGAATATCCGGATCAGAAGTTCTCAGGTATTCATCAACGATTATTCCATAGTTTTTCTCAGTCTCAAGACCAAATGTTACCGCAATTTCCAAGTTCGGTTTATAGCCCACCGACAAGATCGCCATGTCTGCCTCTATATGATCACCATTATCCAAATCGGCACCGTCGAACTGATCCTTACCAGTAAACTGTATAACCTTACAACCGAGGATTATCTTAGCTCCATGGTTTTCCAGTTCGGCGTGTAAGTCAGAAGAAAATTCCGGATCCATTGTCGTAGCAAGCAGACTGGGCAGCATCTCTATCAATGTTACATGTTTACCGGCGCGTAATAATTCATCTGCTATTTCCACTCCGATATACCCCCCCCCTATAACAAGGATATTTTTCGAAGATCGCGCTGCACCCTGTAATTTAATTAGGTAATCATACTCCTTTTTTACAAAGAAGACACCTTCTTTTTCTACTCCCGGAATTGAAGGAAAAACTGGACGTGAGCCTGTTGCTAATACTAATTTTTTAAAGCTGATCTGCCGCTTATCACTAAGCTGAAGAGTATGATCTTCTCTCCTGGATACTTCCCCGATGATTATATCAATCTTGTGTTTTTGTAGAGGTTCGTCAGGTAAAATATCATCATCGACTGATTTCAATGAATGCAGTACATAGGGAATACCGCAAGGAATCAGTGCCTTCTTCTCCTTGCGGATAAGGGCTATTGATACCTTAGGATTGCTTTTGCGAGCTGAAAGAGCTGCCTGGAAACCGGCAGGTCCACCACCGATAATTATGACATCATAATGTTGCATGGTACTTTCTCCAAGTTTGAAATACTATTCTACAATTCATCCTGTTTATCTAAATATCAGATTGATCTTAAAATTCATGTTGTGCAATAATGCACCAATCAATCCGATCTGTAACTACTTGACACGCAATCCGGCTAACTTAACTGCCCCTCGATGATAGCCATCGGGAAACAGTTTCTCGAGTTCTTCAATATTGATCTGATTTGCTTCACAGGTTTCAATAACAGTAGGCACAACCTTGTTCTTCTTATAACTATCTCGGAGATAGAAAATTACCTGCCAGTGTTTCTTTGTAGGCTTATTAAACATTTTCATTTCATTCGCTTTGTGTAAGCAGAAATGTTCATCCCATTCATCCGGGTCGATCAAAAATCCCAGAATATCAACTCTGTATATTTTTTCGGATTGTACCGGTTTTACATTTTGGGGTAATTCTCCCAGCCAAGCAGCTGATGTAACTGTCACCCTGTATGTAATTCCAGCAAGTTTGCAGGCTCCCCTGAGATATCCGGAGGGAAATAACGCTTTGAGACCACGTAAGCGTATTCCGTTCATTCGGCAGGTTTGATAAACCGTGGGGCATCTGCCATTTTCTTTGAATACGTCACGTATGTAAGTAATTACTCCCCAGTGTCTTTCAGTTAGTCCGTTAATAATTTCAACTTCTTTTGCCATGCCCTTGGCAAAGTCTTTATCCCATTTATCAAAATCTTGTATGAAACCCCTACTATCAATGTGGTAGATCTTATGATTGTAGCTTATAGTATGCATTATTAAACCTTTAGCAAGTTGTTGCTGCTTAAATAATCAATTATCTCCAGACTCAGGATTTCCGGAGATTTTTTTTCTGTTCTTATCACAAAATCTGGATTAACAGGAGGTTCATAGGGATCATCAACACCTGTAAAACCTTTTAGTTCACCTGTTCTGGCTTTTTTATAAAGACCTTTCGGATCTCTCTCTTCACAAATCTCTATTGGCGTATCAACAAAAATTTCAATAAATGGTAAATTTTTCTCCGCGTGTCCTTTTCTCGCCAGATCTCGGTCTTGTCTGTACGGTGAGATGAAACTGGTAATGGTTATAATTCCCGCATCCGCGAAAAGAATAGATACTTCGCCAATTCGTCGAATATTTTCTTCTCTGTCATTGGCAAAGAATCCAAGATTTTTGTTCAAACCGTGACGAATATTATCCCCATCCAATACATATGCGAGGCGACCACGTTGTATCAATGCGTGTTCCAGGGTAAAAGCTGTAGTACTTTTGCCGGATGACGGAAGTCCGGTCAACCAGATCGTGAAACCATTCTGGTTTAACAGCTTCTCTCTTTCATCACGCTTTACATGATTCATGTGCCAAGTTATGTTTGTAGCCTTCAATGTATTTAAACCTCCCTGTTAGGCGTTTGCGGAAACTAAGTCAATGTAACACTGTCTTTATGAATAGCAAATACAAGACCAGAACTTAAGCAGACACCTAATACATTGATTATAAATAAATAATATATAATAGTATTATTGTGTCATACGACAGGGTAGCATTCCTGCAATCTAATTGATATTGTCAATATTTCTTCTTAAGTTCTTTTCAAATCAAATTTTAAGAAGGATTGATGATGAGTGGAAAAAGCAAGCACGCTGATGAATTAACGACTATTCTTGAATGTATTACAGAAGGAGTATTTACGGTCGACAATGAGATGAATATAACGTCTTTCAATCGTATTTCAGAAGAGTTGACTGGTATTCCTCGTGAAGAGGCAATGGGTAAGCCTTGCTGCAATGTGTTACATACAAGTATCTGTGAATCAGAATGCGCTCTGAAGCAAACGATTGAATCCAATAAACCGATTATTGCCCGCCCAGTATATATAATAAATAAAAGTGGGAGACGAGTGCCGGTAACGATATCCACCGCGTTATTAAAAGACACGGATGGAAAGATCATTGGTGGTGTTGAAACCTTCCGGGATATAAGCCTGGTAGAGGAACTACGTAAAGAAATAGAACTGAAATACACCTTTGAAGATATTATCAGCAGAAGTCCGGCAATCAAGGAAATATTTAATATCATTCCTACTGTTGCGCAAAGTGATACCCCTGTACTCATTGAAGGAGAGAGTGGAACCGGAAAAGAGTTGTTAGTTCGGGCAATACATCGTTTAAGTCATAGAAATTCAAAACCTTTAGTGTCAATAAACTGCGGCGCGTTGCCTGATTCTTTACTGGAATCAGAATTATTCGGCTACAAAAAAGGTGCTTTTACCGATGCCAAGCAAGACAAACCAGGTCGATTTGCATTAGCTCATACAGGAACGATTTTTCTTGATGAAATTGGAGAAATATCTCCTGCTATGCAGGTAAAACTGCTTAGGGTGCTCCAGGAAAAAAGCTATGAACCACTTGGAAGTACCAAAAGCGAGAATGTGGATGTTCGCGTTATCGCCGCAACAAATCAAAATTTGATCGAACTGGTAGAAACTAAAGAATTCAGGCTTGATCTTTATTATCGTTTGAATATCATGCGCTTCGAGATGCCGCCACTTAGGGATAGGTTAGAGGATATTCCCTTACTGGTTGATCATTTCATCAGTAAGTTTAATAAATTATATGGGAAATCTATAGCAATTATTTCTCCCGACGCGCTCGCACTACTTATGAAACATAGTTTTCCGGGGAATGTTCGTGAACTTGAAAATAGTATTGAACATGCATTCGTTCTATGCACCGGTAGTGTAATTCAACCACAACATCTACCACACGAACTACACAAAAATGCAGGTCATGTCACAATTATTAATTCAGCCACTACATTGGATGAAGTAGAAGCTCAATTTATTGAGAGCGCTTTAAAGCGAAATGAATGGAATAGACTAAAAACGGCAAACGAGTTGGGAATACATAAAACAACACTATTTAGAAAAATCAAAAAACTGGAAATCAAACTTCCCGAAAAAGATGGCAGATATAAAGCTTGAGTGTATAGTTACATATTTGCTACTCTATGAGAATAGTTCAGTAGCAACATTAGTACTCTAAAGAACCGCCGAAATCAGCGGTTCTTTTTATTATACATATTATCAACTTCTTAAAAACTATTCTGACAAATAACTAATAGTTGGTCTCTCATTTGCCTATACATAGACGAGGAGGAAATGAATGCGAATTGCAGTTACTCGATGGGGAGATAAAATTTCCCCTGTATTTGATGAAGCTAAATACATGATGATTGTAGATGTGAATGACGATTGCATCAATGCTAAAATCACAATAAACATTGGCGACTTGTCACAAAGCGACAAAGTTAAAGTATTAACGGACCTAAATGTTGAAAGAGTTTTTTGTGGTGCAATATCGAATATGTATTCATCTCTTATAGAGGCTTCAGGAATCGAGTTGAACAGCTGGTTAACAGGAGATATAGAAGAAATTTTACAAACTGTAAAATTTAATGATCTTCCAGTTTAGAGCTTCTCGTACTGGATTGTGTTCTTAAGAACGAAGCTGAGCGTGTATCAAAGCAGCAACTCGATATAAAGATCATGTGAGAACTATGCTAAAAGAACTGAGACAAAAAATTTTCGGAAAAGAAAAAAAGAAGCTTCTTACGCTCACTGGGGGAGGTGCTCGCGGTCTCGCGCATATCGGAGTAATTGAAGTTCTTCAGGAAGAAGGTTGGATTCCTGATCTTGTTTGCGGAACAAGCATGGGAGCTGTGGTGGGTGCAGTTTACAGCTTGTTTGGTGACGCCGATATACTTAGACCGAAGTTACAGGAAGCCATGGAATCGGAATACTTGAGACAATTCAAATTTTCAAGAGTAGCACCAATTGCAGGGAACGGAAAGAGCCCTATCGGGGATTCGAGAACAAACCTCCTACAACTCATCAACTTTACACGTTTTGAGGCCGGACAAGGGGATTTTGCAAGTGCGAATCTAATGCGAATTCTCAAATTGCTACTTGGTGATGCGACGTTCGATGACATAAATATTCCCTTTATCTCCATAGCGACAGACCTGTATAGCGGTAAAACTGTAGATCTGAAAAAGGGAAAATTAGCCGATGCAGTACTGGCAAGCTCATCAATACCTGGAGTGTTCAAACCTGTCGAATGGGACGATATGCTTCTGGTCGATGGCTGTGTAATTGGAAATACAATTGTTCCGGATCAGAATACAAGAAATGATTATAAGATTCTGGCTGTTGATGTAAATCCTCTTCCCAGGTGCAGCGAATACCTGAAAAGCAATCTGAATGTTTTTCTAAGAGCTGATCAGATAAGCAATTATTATCTGAATCAATTCAATTTGAACGTGGCTGACATAGTAATCAAACCAGAACTTAATCAAGTTCATTGGACAGATTTCAAAAATGTAGATGAGCTTATAAAGGCTGGAAGAATTGCTGCAGAGAAGTATTTCAAAGATAGATCATTTGAGAGTAATTATTTGGAACGACTCTCAGCGAAAATTCAATTTTGTGAAGAATATGGGTTAGAGAATTATGAGTACCACAACAATAAGTAAAACAGAGAAGGTGAAATCAGCAGCATCGGATAAGAGCGCGCAAAAGTCTGCTGTTAAGAACGAGAAAATTGAAGTTGATTCAAGAATGAACTTGATCAAACATAAGATATTCATTTTATCAGGCAAAGGTGGAGTAGGCAAAAGCACGGTTGCTGTCAATCTTGCAACATCTCTTGCTCTTTCAGGGAAAAAGGTTGGTCTTCTCGATATTGACTTTCACGGTCCAAGCGTGCCACAAATGCTGAATCTTTCTAATGTGAGTGTACCGATGACAGGTGAAGAAATCATTCCGGTAACCGACGGAAAAAATCTTAAAGTAATGTCAATTGGATTTGCATTAGACAATGCAGACTCCTCGGTCATCTGGAGAGGACCGCTTAAGGCACGTTTAATCAAACAGTTCTTGGGAAATGTTCAATGGGGAGCTTTGGACTATTTGATTGTAGATTCACCGCCGGGAACAGGTGATGAACCTTTATCGTTAGCTCAGCTCATACCTCATCCGGATGGTGCGATAATTGTAACAACACCTCAATTAATTTCCATAAATGATGTACGTCGTTGTGTAGGATTTTGTAAGAGGATGAATTTGAAAGTCATTGGTGTCATTGAAAATATGAGTGGTTTTGTATGTCCCAACTGTGGTGAAATTACAGACATATTCAAGATTGGTGGTGGACGCCAGATGTCAGATTATTTAGATATACCTTTCCTCGGAAGTATTCCATTAGAGAAGGATATAGTATCTGCGAGCGATGAAGGAAAACCTTTTATACTGCATTACCCAGGGACGATGGCAGCACATATGTTTAATAAGATAATTGAAAATATCCTCAATTAAGCTATAAATCACTGAAATTATAGGTTTTGTAGTTGACGATAAAAGAGTTTGAAGCTTAGGAGAAAGAGACATGAACAGTACCTTACTCAAAGATGATCACGATAACACTGCAATGAATCGTCTCAAACGAGTCAAAGATCTCATGTTACCGCTTGATGAATTCGGAATAGTGGATCAAAATGCAACAATGCTGGATGCACTACGTGTGTACCGGGACCTACAAGAGCTTATTCCCGCTTCACACAATCCCCAGCATGCAGTTCTGGTAAGAGATCACCAGGGAAGAATTGTCGGCAAACTTGGACAATTTGCTATCTCAGGAGCACTTATAAAGGAAGATAATAACCTGCTTCAATCATGCAACAATGAAGTTGTTGATACTAATATTTACGGTGATTCCACCTCAATCAGCAACAGGTTATACATTAATTTAATACATGAAAACATTGATCTGCTCTGCATGCATATGCGAAAAATAAAAGTCAAGGATATTATGATTCCTGAAACAGCAAGCATAGATATGGATGCTACGTTATATGATGCATTAGTGGTTTTTGTCAATTCTCGCAGCCTATCACTCTTGGTCTCCTTTAGTGGCGAAGTTATTGGTCTGTTGCTGCTTGCTGACTTAGTTGAAGAGTTGTCTGAATATATTTTACAGAGTGTCTAAAGGAATAATTTAAGCACGTTATTTCCTACTGAAATGGTAAATAATTTGGAAAGAATTTTGCCATCATAAGAAGTACACAAACAGTAGCCAAAAAAGGAGTAATTTGATGAGTTTTAAAGATGAGGCTCTGGCCTATCATTCTCAAACCAGAGTCGGAAAAATAGAAGTTACACCAACGAAACCCTGCCTAACTCAGAATGACCTTTCGTTAGCATACACTCCTGGTGTTGCAGATCCATGCTTGGAGATCAAAAAGAATCCCGATGCCGTTTACCTTTACACTGCAAAGGAAAATTTAGTGGCTGTCATTTCCAACTGCACCGCGGTGCTTGGGTTGGGGGACATTGGTCCTTTGGCAGGTAAACCTGTAATGGAAGGCAAGGGAGTGCTGTTTAAACGTTTTGCCGATGTAGATGTGTTTGACCTCGAGTTGAACACAAAAGACCCGGACGAGATCATCCGTATCTGTAAAGTGCTTGAACCCACCTTTGGAGGAATAAATCTTGAGGATATTGCCGCGCCAGATTGTTTCTACATCGAAGAAACACTCAAGCGCGAATTATCAATACCGGTTTTCCATGATGATCAACATGGAACAGCGATAATCTCTAGCGCCGCGTTAATAAATGCTTGTGAGCTTATCGGTAAGAGGCTGAAGGATATCAAAGTTGTAGTCAACGGCGCAGGAGCTGCCGGAATAGCCTGTGCAAAGTTTTATATGACCCTGGGTGTCAGCCTTGAACACATAATTATGTGTGATAGCAAAGGTGTGCTTTATGAAGGTCGTGAGGATTTAAATCCTGAATGTTCACGATACAACAAGTATAAGGCAGAGTTTGCAAAACAAACCGATGCTCGAACACTCGATGAAGCCATGGAAAATGCTGACGTGTTCCTCGGAGCATCGATTGGGAACTGTGTGACTAAGGATATGGTCAGATCAATGGCAGACAATCCAATTGTCTTCGCAATGGCTAATCCCCTACCGGAAATCAGTTGTGAAGAAGCAAAGAGTGCCAGATCTGATGTCATCATTGCGACCGGACGAAGCGATTATCCGAATCAAGTAAACAACGTACTTGGATTTCCCTTCATATTCCGCGGGGCTCTTGATGTCCATGCCAGCACAATAAACGAAGAGATGAAACTGGCAGCAGCAAAAGCGCTTGCTAATCTGGCACGGGAAGAAGTACCTGAGATCGTGTGCCGCGCATACGGTGTTGATAAAATTGAATTCGGTCGTGACTATCTGATTCCAAAACCGTTCGATCCACGGGTATTGTTAATGGAAGCATCAGCAGTGGCTAAAGCGGCTTGTGAAACTGGCGTAGCCCGTCACCCAATAATTGACTTCGAGGGATACCAGGAAACGCTTAAACGCCACCTGGTACATTCTGAAGGGATGATGAAACACAGTGTCAATTAAGATCTTTTTATTTCTTTAATGGTGATTGGCACAGGGTATTTGAAAAATATGTAGACTATCAAGTTAAACTCAAAAGAATTCGCTCTTGCTTTCATATATGTAGAATTCAAGGGGCGAAAAAATTTAGGTGCATTAATTAAAAAAAAGATGTCAAAAACAGGAGATAGAGAAATGAAAAGCACCTTAAGCAATAATGATCATGATTACACAACAATGGAACGCCACAAAAAAGTCAAAGATCTTATGCTTTCTCTTGATGAATTTGGCATTGTGGATTCTGACGCTACAATGATGGATGCCCTGCGAGTGTTTCGAGAACTACAAGAACATGTTCCCTCTTCACATAATCCCCAGCATGCAGTACTTGTAAGAGATCGTCAGGGGAAAATCGTCGGGAAACTAGGACAATTTGCTATCTCAAAAGCATTCATCGAAGAAGATCATTATCTGATTAACTCACATAACGATAGGATAAACAATACAAATATCTGCGGTGAAAACATCAGGTTCTATGTCGAATTAATACATGAGAATATCAATCTGATTTGTCAGCATATGAGAAAAATCAAAGTTAAGGATGCTATGATCCCCGAGACGGCAAGTATTGATGTTAATGCTACTCTTTTCAAGGCGTTGGGAGAATTTGTCAATACTCGCAGCCTCTCACTTTTGGTTTCATACGGAGGCGAAGTTATTGGTCTTTTGTTGCTTGCTGACGTAGTTGATGAGTTGTCTGAATATATTTTACGCAGTGTCTAATGGAATATTTAAAGCACGCTATTTCTCAATGAAATGGTAAAATTTTGGAAAGAATTATGCCAGCAAGAGATGGAACAGGTCCAATTGGTAACGGTCCAAGAACAAGAAGAGGATTTGGAGGGTGCATTCAGAGTTATCGACAGAATATGGGACTGATTAACGGGAATCAAACAGGATTAAAAACTTTTACAAATATTTTATTTCCTTTAAGCATCGCTCTGATAACAGAATTGTTAAATCCCAATAGCGCTCTTCGGAAATTTAACGGTAGAGTAACAGGAAGGATCACTGCCAAAAAACGAAACATGTTACTCAAACCATAAAACTATGAGGTAAAATCATGAAAGTTGCAATTTCAGCTGACGGAAAGAATATGGAAAGCAGAGTAGATACGCGATTCGGGCGATGCGGATTTTTTCTTATTGTTGATTTGGATCTTGATGAGTTTAATGTGATCAGTAATAATAGCAGTGCAAACTTATCAGGAGGTGCAGGCATCCAGACTGCTCAATCAGTAATAGATAGTGGGGTTGATTCTGTGATAACAGGTCATTGCGGACCAAAGGCTTTTAGAGCTCTCAACGCTGTAGATATCAAAGTTTTTTCATGTTCTGACGGAACGGTCAAGGAAGCGGTTGAAAATTTCAAACTACACAAATTGGTTCAACTGCAAGGCTCTGACGTTGCAGGACACTGGGCTTAACATAAACATTAATTTTGGAGATAATCATGAAAAATACAATTGTTTTCAGTCATGGTGCTTCTCGCAGGGGTAATGAAAATAGGCAAGGTGGAGGAAGTAGTAGAGGTAACCGTTCAGGTTGTGGACAAGGACGAGGTCTTGGTTCTAATGGAGAATGCATATGCTCATTATGCGGTACCACACTCCCACACAAGCGAGGTACATCCTGTACTCAGATGATATGCCCTGAATGTGGAACTCCAATGATGAGGAAGGGACAGTAAATCTCGTATTAGTATTATTCAATAACCGAACAAATGAGACAAGTCATGCATGAAATCTCATTTTGACAAGTACAATATTATAGGACAATTTATCTGATGAAAATCGCAATAGCCAGTGGTAAAGGGGGAACTGGAAAAACAACTGTCGCTGTTAATTTAGCTTTAGTATTAGCTTCAAAAGAACTTCTCACGTCTTATTGTGATTGCGATGTGGAAGCTCCCAATGGACATATATTTCTGAAGCCAGATATTGAATACCGTCATACAGTCAGTATTCCGGCACCTAAAGTTAACATGGATTTATGCGATGGTTGCAGAGCGTGCAGCGATATCTGCCGCTTCAGCGCAATAGTCGTTCTCAAAGGTGAAGTACTTACCTATCCCGAGCTATGTCATGGATGCGGAGGTTGCAGGATGGTATGCAGTCCAAACGCTATAGAAGAAGTAGATAGGGCTATTGGTACTGTAATTGTTGGTAATACAAATCAACTGCTCTATGTAGCAGGCAGGTTAAACATAGGTGAAGCAAGCGCAGTTCCCTTGATTCGTAAAGTCAAGTCTGAGCTTCCCGAGAATGGATTCTCAATAATTGATGCACCGCCTGGAACCTCCTGTCCCGTTATCGAAACCATGAGGGGTGTGGATTATGTTCTATTGGTTACTGAACCAACGCCGTTCGGTTTAAATGATCTGCGGCTCGCGGTGGAAACAGTCAGAAAACTCGATTTACCGTTCAGTGTGATTATCAACCGCTCTGATATAGGTAATGACGATGTGGAGATGTATTGCGGGGTTGAGGGAATTGAGGTAATCGCCCGTATCCCTTATTCACGTGAGATTGCGGAAGCATATTCGAGAGGGGATATGCTTATTAACCATATCCCGAACCAAATTGAACTCTATTCGGTTCTTTCTGACAGGTTATTGGAACATGTATCAAGTAGAGTTGCGGTATAAATCTAACTCAGTTTTCTAAAACTTTAATGATAAATGAGAGTGCGATAAGATGAAAACCATAACCATAGTCAGCGGTAAAGGTGGAACAGGCAAAACAAGTATTGTTTCATCCTTTGCGTCTTTAGCAAGTCCGACAGCCTTGGCAGATTGCGATGTGGATGCTGCTGATCTCCATCTTGTACTCCATCCACAGATAAAAAAAAGTAATCCTTTCTCAGGTGCCAAGGTGGCTGAGATTGATATGGATAAATGTTTAAGCTGCGATCTCTGCCGCAATCTGTGTCGTTTTGATGCGATTGATATAGTGAACATGTCATACAAAGTTGACCATATCGCCTGCGAGGGATGTGGAGTTTGTGTCTGGTTCTGTCCGGAACAAGCTATTGAAATGGTGGATGAACCATCGGGGGAGTGGTATATCTCCGAAACCAGTTACGGACCGATGGTGCATGCAAAGCTTGGGATAGCAGCCGAGAACTCTGGCAGGCTTGTAACTATAGTACGGAATTTTGCCAGGGGAATCGCAGAAACACGTGATATGGAATATATGTTCGTTGATGGATCTCCGGGGATTGGCTGTCCGGTAATTGCATCAATTACCGGAGTGGATTTCGCGCTGATTGTTACTGAACCAACACTGTCTGGACAGCATGATATGGAGCGAATATCTGAGCTGACAGCCCATTTTAATATCCCAACCCGCGTATGCATCAATAAGTGGGATATCAATGTAGAGATTACCAAAAAAATCGAAGAGTGGGGTGAACGTACCGGAAACAAAATAATTGGTAAAGTGCGTTTTGATAACATTGTCACCGAATCAATGGTTCAAGGATTGCCTGTAGTTGAGTACAGTAAAAATGGCGTATCAGAGGATATAGAATTATTGTGGAGTAATCTGCAAGAAGAACTGAAGTGATAGTATATTTTTTGTATTAGGAGGTAAAAAATGCCAGGATTTGATCGCAGAGAGAGGTGGACCCCATTAGTTGGACAGTTAGTTTGAG
>Ga0075120_10000210_pt1 | contig 47555 bp, 34 predicted proteins | sample AntAceMetag02UKL_FD_69792 | JGI IMG/M metagenome (GOLD analysis project Ga0075120, IMG submission 69792) | Saline lake microbial communities from Ace Lake, Antarctica - Antarctic Ace Lake Metagenome 02UKL | ecosystem: Environmental > Aquatic > Non-marine Saline and Alkaline > Saline | place...
ATTATTATTTACATAACGATTATTTTTGAAGTTTGAATTATATATAGTTGGACCTAAATCTGCACCAATATAAATCATTATTGGTGCACTTTGATATTCTTCTACTACATACACTTCAGGGCAGTGTCCATATTCTATTGCATCCATGCAAATTTCTTGATCATCGAGTATAATATTTTGACAATACGGCCATCTTTGGTTATCTACCAAATCCATGATTGCAAGATTCGCACCGTAACAATTAGTAATTGTAGTATTAAGCAGTTGTAAGTCGATACCGGATATTACAAGTCCACCGAAAGTGGTTCCATCATCATTTTGCAGGAAATTGCCGCCACAATCTGTAATCCGACAATTAGTCATCATATGATTTGTCATCCCCCCCTCAACATCATTAGTGATTTTCACTCCGTAATCACCATTGTCTGTAAAATCGCAATCAACAAAATGTGCCTGGTGAATGTGTAAGGATACTCCCGCTGTAACAAAGTTCTCGTATGTAGAATGCATACCTCCGAAAATCCCAAGACAATTCTGTTCACCTTCAACTGAGCGGAGTATCCCGTGACCTACCCTGAATTCTCCATCCATTTCGTTGTATTGCCCAAGATATTGAGGATTCCAACCTTCAAGTAAAACCATCTGATCATCTACATCAGCATCTAATGCAGCGTTAAAAACTGAATGCTCAATTCGTGCAAAAGCAACTCTGGGAGGATTATCACCACTAAACACATGAACAGCAGTTAAACAATTTTCAAAATTCAAATAATTTCCAGAAGCGATAGCCCCCCCTACAGTTCCCTCTACTCTCAAACCAACTTTTGCATGTGTGAAATTAGTATAATTCAATAAGTTGGTTCTTTCGGGGACATCCTCTGAGTAAAAGATATTAAGCCCCTGCCACCTAGGATTTCCAAATCCGCCTTCTTCGTAATCCTTGTCTGCAGGACACAGATTAATTGGATATTCCGAAGTACCCATGAAATCTACATATCTGTTGGTTTTAAACTGTAGAGGTGAAGGGTAAATTATTTTTCTACGGTTTGTCTTGTGAAAGTGAAACTCTGTTCCTTGGGTTATATCTTCATTTGCTGTCGGTTCCAGTATCATATCAACTAAAACAAGATATTTTTCTCGCTTAAAGTTATCACCAACGTTATCCAGGTGTATATTATCAGGATAATTTTCCGGTTCCCCAAACTCAAATGGTGCAATTGATAAATCGTGAGTAAAGCAAATCTCGTGAAGATCAAAACCGTCAACTTCTACATATTTGATTGTCCATGTATTTGCATAAGGACCACCAAATGCTCCTGCATCGGCTGGATCTTCTTCCGATCCGTTAGCATAACTCCGAGGATCGGGCTCATCAAAATTATCCTCTCCAACAATATTTATTGCAGGGGAATCCCAAAGTAGATGGTATTTTAGTTCAGGCATATCACTCAAAATATCATCGTCTCCCTCGGGATCAAATGGGAATAAACTTGGCGATAAATTTATAGTATTAGGTAATTCCACATCGAGCGTGACATTTCCATTTACATAATTCCCAAACACGTAGCCGTCATGGTATTCAATAAATAATACGTTCGATAAAAGAGGTGTATTCTCGACCGCACTAGCATCTATTAATAGTGAACCACTGTTCTCCAGAACAACAATATTTCTTGCTATGGTGGGAGATTCAGTACCATCAATCAAGATGAGAACGTTTTCTTCTACTTCGTATGAAAGAATATGATTATGTAAAATATCTACTTCGGAATTTACATCTAACACAGTTTTAATTATTGATGCAGCGACAAATTCCGGTGGTTCATCTTCTGTCGTATAATCAAAGATATTGTTACTTAGTCTGACTTCACAATCATCTTCGATATATACACCTGCATAACCACCGTTTATCCAATTGTTCCTTATAAATATATTTTCAGCATCATTTATGTATATTGTTGAACTCTCATCATAGTCATCTTCAGGATTAAAGTCATCACCTATTAATACACAATTGTTTATATCTATGATGTCTGGAGAATAACTACTGTTTACTTCTATTCCACTCTCAGCATTTTTATAGAATTTGCTTTCCGTGACAGTAAGAGTATTTGAACTATTAATTTGAATTCCATCTTCCAGATTTTCCAAAAAAGAGCAACTATCTACTGAAATGTTGTTGTCCATGGATCCATTAACTAAACATATTCCAGATAAAACATTCGCTTGAATAACAGTACCTTCGAATCGCACTTTATTGTCGATGTCTTCAACTCTAACACCATAGACTAATTCGTCGTCTTCATTCCCCCTTACACCATTACCCCAAATATCAGCTCCGACTATATTAACTAAAGTAATATGTTCGCCTTCTATTCTAAGTCCTGCACATTCATAATCGACGACTCCCTCGTTTGAAGCATTATAATTAAATTTAGTCCCATATAAGTCGATCAAGTGGTAGCTACCTGGAGCTTCGACATTTTCTGTTAAACAATTTATCAATGCTCCATTCCTATAGTTTCCGTTTAGCCAACTTTCTGTATCTAACCAACTACTCGGATCAGGGTCTAATATTGGGTTTGGGTCTCGCGGAGGTTCAGTAATAATACGGACTCCGTTTTCGCGATTTGATCGAATTTTTGCTTCTTCAGTTACAAGATGATTGTCACTGCCTCCTATAAATATCCCGTCTTTATGGTTTTGTTCGACATAGCAGTAATAACCTTCACCCGGTTCAAAATCTTTAAATATATACGTATCCGAAGATAATCTAACCGAGATCGAATCATCGCAGCTATTCACTCCAACGAGGGCAATGCCGTAACCTAACCCTGGATTTTGCGCTCCAAGGGCATTATTGTTATAATATGTGCCGCCTGTAGTGAATCTGCAATTTTTCATGGGATATTCTGCATGACCTTCTGGTGGACCTATATATACTCCACAGGAATTATTAGAGTTTACATAAGCCATAAATTCTCCGGCACCTGCTATACTGATTCTCTTTATAAGATTCTCACCATCTTCATGGACAGTCGCGCAAAGTCCATTTTCACCATTATTGCACAATGAATTTGCACCCTTAAGCTGGATTCTGTATTTCTCGCCGATGACTTTAATTCCATTTTCTCCATTGTAATTTGCATGTATAGTTTGTAAAAATACTAAGACATCATTTTCATCTTCAGATATATCGGTTATATCAAGCAACAAACCATTTTCAATATTATGTGATGCAGAAACAAATGCATCTTCTCCCGTTCTTATTTTGAACCAATCTGAACTACAATAAATTCCGTTCCCGCGATTATAATCTAAGTTAGTTACACCTAAAAAGCGGATGTCATTATGATCACCACCAATGTATATTCCATTATCACAATTTGTAATTGTTTCCGGAAAAGGATCTTCTCCATTATCATCAAAAAATTGCACAGTGAAATGTTCAGATAGTATATGGATTCCATCAAAAAATTCTTCCAAACCAAACTGACATGTATTGATTACAATATCATCAAGCCACAGGTTTCCATTGGGAATATGTTCTCCGAAATAAATTGCATGGCTTTTCAAGTCTCTAAACTCACAATCTGTTAATATTCTAATTTTCCGAACCCCAATATTAGCGGGTGCATCTTCCTCAGGGTAATCATCATAATATAATGCGTTCCAACAATGATCTATTTCCAACGTTGAGAATTGAAATTGACTGTTTTCACCATAGGCAGCTTTCAAATCGTTACCTAAAAAGATAGCATGTCGAACCTTTGTAATATTTGCATCATTGATAATCAGAGTAAAATCCCCACCCTGCTCTTCGTTTCCACTTGCGTAGCCGTTTACAACGATGCCGTCGAGATCATCATTCGGACCTATCTCTTCTGATCCTTCAATAATACAGGTTTGGATATTAATCTCGAATGCAGCTTCACCATAATCATCATATGAACTACAGTTGAATTCTAATGCACCATGTCCAACATCCATCCCTAAGTTTTCAATAGTAAAATTATTCATATTCCATATATCTCCCGGACTAGCAAAGTAAAAATCATCCACTTCATTCAGTTGACCATTAAATTCGATACCGTCCCAGGTTTCTTGAGGAGTATCACAAATAAAATCTACATGAGAACTGGTACTGGGAAGCTCCAATGCTATTCCATTAAAAACTAAACGCTTTCCTGCTGGAACTCTGACTTCAATATCAACATCTGAAGGATTAAATGCTATTTTATAGCATTGTAGGTTGGCAAAATCAAAGGTGATTGTATTTCCTCCGTATAAACCAAGATCAAAGATTATAGTATAATCTTGTACACCGAATTCTGAGAATTCAAACGCTCCATATACCATATCTGGAAATGCGTCATCTTCTTGAATAACCCCCAATCCATTTGTGGTAAGCGTTAACGCTCCACACGTATTAGACAAGATTAAACTAATGATTCCTGCAACTATAAAATGATAGAACTTCATCACATCCTCCCGTTGAGTGGTTTTGGAGTATAAAAAAAGATGCCCACCGTTTTATTTGTGGGCAATATTGGTGTTTCAAATTTAACTATAAAGGGTTTTTGCCTTGAAGGAGAGAAATACGATATTGATTGCTTCAGATAGATTTGTTTTTGTTGCATACCAATGTCACCCGTTTTAAAGCTTCATAAAACATGCGCTAGCACTACTAAGCACAGAGAGTGTCAAGATAGTAAATTGCGATAGTGAGTTTACGACATTATCTATTCAAACAAATATATGGAAATATTATGTCAGTTGTCAATGTTAAGGAAGTATTCATCAGAGCAAAAATCCTAATTGTATTGCATGATCTTGTTAGGTGGCTTGGGCTACTTGCTTGTCCGCCGGGGTGGGGTGCCCAAATTTCTTGATATGATATTAGAAAACTGATGATCCCCGGCGAACCAACCCAGGCTGACAAGCAAGTTAGCCTAGGTTCCCGTCCTTACATGCGTGAAATCCTGTTCTTCCAGCATCACCGCGATTATGAAACTCCCTAAATCAAAAATAGCTTTAGAGGCTTTCATACAAGATTAAAAAATCTTCTGAGACGGAATTGTTGATTTTATAAGTTGACTTGCCTAAGAAAGCATGATTCTCGAAATAGTGTATTTCGTCACGCCAACCATCAAAACTTAAGCGAAATTTCCAGTAATCACTGCTCCCATCGTTATCCCGGTCTGCAGATGAAATCGATTTGTATTCTACATCCTTAATGAAACTGATGACTTGCTCTATTTTTTCCTTATCGTCAATCGACTTTTCAGGCGAAGACGCGTCGGAATGTTCAGACCAGATATGGATGGAACGAATATCCACCAATTTCTTTAACCTTGGATGTACTTCTTTTTTGGAAGAGCATCCGGCAAGAAAACTGAGGCTGCAGAAAACAATCAAAAGAGGCAGTATTGCTTTTTTCATCTCTTACTCCTTTTTTTATAATCATGTACTTGTTAAAAACCTATTTCATCAGAACGATTTTCCTAACCTCTTCCATCTTTCCCGGAACACTTGCATGGATGAAATAAATTCCGCTTGATAAATCAGAACCATCGAAAGTGAATTGATAGTATCCTGGTGAATAGTGTCCGGATGCGATTTCAGTTGCTTGTTGACCAAATATGTTGAAAACGTTGATGCTTAAGATTGATGGCTCTGGTAAACCTATTACTATTGATGTGCTTGGATTAAATGGATTAGGGTACAATGAAGTTATAGAATATTTATCTGGAATATTTGCAAGGTTTTTGTCAGAAACCGGTAACGTAACAAACAGCACCCAGGTTTCAGTTGAATAAGTTGTCATTCCAAACCGGTCAATAGCCCTGACTCTCCACCAATAGGTGCCTAAATCTATATATTCAAACTGAATTGAATTTGAAGCTCCGGTTGGAAAGGTATCCGGATTGAAGAATGAACTATTTTCTGAAATCATAAATGTATAATTAACATGATCATCAGGATCAGGATCAAATGCAATTTGCCATTGAAATGATAGAGGGAATGCGCTACGCCTGGTAATATCATAGTTATGCTCAGGTTGTATTAGACTAAATGAATCCGGGTGTTGAACCAGGTAAGTACTAAACATTAAAGTATCATTAGCCCAGCTTCCGGGCGTGTTACTGTCTGTTGCACGTACTGTCCAATAGAAAGTATGGTCATCAGGTAATTCTGCAGCAACTAATGTAGTATCTTCAGTGCTATCTGCGATTAGCCAAGCAGATGATAAATCAACTACTGAATCAATCCAAACATCATAATGCGCTGTATCAAATGGGTTTGGGTCGCTTGCATATTCCCATTGAAGTTGTGCAAAAGTTGACCACATGGTATCACCGTCCAATGGCAGAGTCAGGTTAAATGAGTCGGGAGGTTCCGGCCCAAACCTGTTTTCCCACCATGCGATAGTGTTATTCCAGGGAAAAGTTACAACTACGTCATCATCACCATCGTCATCCATGTCAATACAAAGAATATCTTTTGCACGACTGAAATCCTCAACTATTGTCCTGTTTGTGAAATTCTGGTCGCCATCATTATCCCACCACACAACCTGTTCTTCTAAATCTGTATTATTAACATTGACCAGGTCAATATCACCATCTAAATCCAAATCTACAGCGAACACTCCGTTAGGATTTTCTAAGTCATCAGCTATAATATGGCGTGTAAAATTGAGATTACCATCATTCTCCCACCATGATATATCGTCAATTGCAGCTGATGTTCCGATTATATCATTATCATCATCACTATCCAAATCAACTGCTTTCAAATAACTAGCACTATTATAGGCGTCTTCAATTGTATGCTCATTCCAATACTCCTGAATTCCCTCGTTTTCCCACCATGTTATCTCGTTAACATTAGCTCGACTTATTCCACCGATGATATCGTAATCACCATCATCATCCAAATCACAAGCGGAGACAAATCTCAATCCGACTTCATTATCACATATCGTAAATTGAGTGTCAAAATTTTCATTGCCATCATTTAACCATAGTAAAATCTCATCTGAGGTTGTAATTACATCAAAATGTTCATCATTATTAAAGTCAACTGCACTAACAGAAATAATTCTGGAATGATCTTCGAGAATTTCATGTTCAGTGAAATCTTGATTATCATTTTCCCACCATCTTACATCCATATCATTTCTCGCTGCTCCAATTACGTCCGTATCATCATCACTGTCTATATCTGCACCGTAAACGCTTACTGCGTAATCATAATCCTCAACTATTATATGCCGGGCAAAGTTTTCTCCATCTTCGTTCTCCAACCACACAATTTCATCCCTCGTAGTCGAAGTAGTTAGAATATCAATATCTCCATCACCGTCAATGTCAGCGGCGAATAAATCAGAGGGATATGGATAATTACTAATAATTATATGCTCAATAAATTCGATTTGTGCGAAAAGAGTTGCAGGAATGAAAAACAGTACGGCAAGAATTAGAACAATAATCTTCATAATTACTTCCCCGAAAGTGTATTAGAATGTGAAGCAAGGATAATAATAATGTACAACGATGAAAGCGTTAAAGCGATAGAATTTAACTAAGTTGGCAAAAACAGCAAATAGAGCCTCCTGGAGCATAGATGAAAAAGGTCGGGTGGTTTGGTCGGGTGACCTGGGCTACTTGTTGCCCAGGTTTCATGCTATGATATTAGAAATACTGATGATACTTGGCTAACATGTATGCCGAGCTACTCATCCAGTTATTGAGTAAATACAATTATGCTGATTGGCAGACAATAGCGAACAGCCTCTAAATCTTGGAATACTTTTAAAATTAGAACAATAGCGCTCACCCACAACAGGCATTAGAATTTCCTGTTTCTCCGTTTTCTTCGCTGCACCCACATACAGGTTCGGTACCGAGAATCGCACCCTGGATGATTGCCGCGGCACAACCAACTCCAGATTCCACCGTGATAGCTTCGGTTTCACAGTTCAGGGCACATGCACCGCACTCCATGCAAGCGTCACGATTGACTATCCGGGCACGTTTATCGATCATTTTATAAACTTCATGCGGACACACGATCACACACATTCGGCAGCCATTACACTTTTCTGCATCAAGTTCAAGTGTGACCACATCGGGAAGATATATCAGCTCACTCATTGTTGTCTCCATCATTGAACAGGGAAATGATCCATAAAATCAGTCCGAATGCCGCGGCAATTATCTGTAATGGCACAGCAACTCTCATCTCCTTACGTACTCCGGAAAGCGAGGTATATGTCGATGATCCTGTGAAATTCATTCCCATGAAACTCGAGATCGCTGCTATCATCAATGTCCATGCTGTACCGCCCAGATTATGTCTTCCAGGTAATAACCTCTTTTTGCCTAAATACCCTGCGATTAATGCATACAATTGCCCTGCCCATGCTCCCTTGGCGGCAAAGGCTTTTCCGGGGAACCAGGGCAATAGAGCCGGTGTCAAAGCTGTTCCGGAAAGGTATCCACCGCTAAATAAACCAACACTTTTGAATCCATCCTTGCGCATTCGTTCAAGTGAAAACCCGCCCCGTCCCAAACCGGCTAACAAGAAAAAACCTGTCATAATCATCAATGCATATTTAACCGAACCAGTAATCTCCATCGGAACAAGGACCAGTCTATCCCAAAAACCAAAGGTTACCTTGCGCATCTCCGGAGTAGCCTTCAGATTTTTCTCTAAGAATTCAGGAATATCCTCGGACCTGACCGGTCCAAACACCACTTTAAAGCCTGTGAGATCTTTTACTTCCCGAGCGCGCACACCCACCGCGCCAAGCTGGGGAACAATAATCTTGCGATGTGTGACCTTATTTTCCAGGTTGACAGCTTCGATCCGTTCCACCAGTTCTGCAGTACCAAAAGTTCCTTTCCCTGCTGCGCACCAGACATTTATTCCCTTTGTATCCAGGACCAGGATCCAGCCATCTATTCCCTCCAGGTTGGATCTCAATCGGTCAAATGTCAATTTATAATTTGCAGTAACAAATACATGCGATTCCGGACCGGGATTACCCAACTGGTAGAGTCCGGGACAAATCGCATAGCTCATTCTGCCAATTCCCCAGCGTGCTTTCCAGGTACCCAGGATATCACAACAGGAGAGTTCGGAGGTTACTTTCCGATTCTCGCAGCCACATTCAGCGCTTGATGATCCACAGCATTCAGCTCCATAATTACCCTTTTCTTCAGATGTATTCTCCTCAGAAGAACAACAACATCCTCCGGATATTTCAGTAATTGGCAAATTATGATAAGTCATCCTTGATCCCATGCACAAAAATTTTATAATTATATTGTGGTTTCTGAAAATACTGCTCGGTTTAAAATCGACTTATTCCCGGACATTCAGTCAGCCAACTGATCCGGGGCACCCCGCATGTCATGTGTATTATTTTCAAGACAGTTCTTTATTGCAGTTTTTTTAAATAGTTTATCAACTCGTTTCAATTGTGGAGGCGTCAATATTTTCTTCCTCCCATTTACAGTTTTGACAAACCGGCTTTTATTCTTTTCTGTAACGGCAACAGAGATACTTTCTGAATATTGAGCTACGCTTTGAGGTCGGCAATTTTTCAAATATTTAATAAGATAGGGAAATAAGGCATTGTTATATTTTTCCCCGCATGCGGCCATATTAGAAAGGGTTATAATTCCAGCATCAACGGTTATAACCGATCCCTTTTCAATAGCATCTTTAATAGTATCCCGGAATTTGAATAGTTCCTCATATTTTATCCCGGCAATAGTTGAAAGTGCAATCATTCCGCCCCAAACAAGTCTGTTGTTTTTGTTGCTCAATAGTTTTATAAAGTCATCTACATATCCGGCAATCAGTGCAGGCTTGATATACCCTATTTCGTACAGCACCTTGATACAATTACCCTGGATGGTTTTATCCTTGTTCCAGAGATTTTCAACTATCTCGCTAATCTCTTCAGAACCGTTCTTTGACGCTAATTCCCCCGCCAGTTCCTGGTTAGGAACATCACTCCTGATCCCCTGAACACAAGCTAATTTCTCTAATACTGCCATATCACCCCCTTCAAAATCATGCTCTTCCTTATTGAGATTTCTCTATTTCGGTTTATGGGTTTGTTCAACCTCTTTTATAAAGAGTGTAAATATAGCGCGCTCCATCCTAATACTACTCTTGATTTCCAAGAATTTTGTTTTCAATTTGCTCGCTAATCCTCTCCGGGTTTACCCGTTTTTTTTGTTCATTTGATGACATTTTTGCCATATCTTCACCTACACCAGATCCGATAATAATATCATCACCTTCATAATAAGTTCCTTCATTCATATAGTAAAGAAATCCACTTCCTTCGCCACTCATATTTCCCACTGCACCTCCTTTTGGGAGTGGACCATTCATCGGTTGAACACCAACACCGTAAATTCTCCCGTCATGTGAAAACATTGAGCCGGGAAAAGTAATTGAATTTTCAGTAACAAATTCAAACATATCTTCCCAATTGTAAATACCATCTTCATCAGGCCATGAGTAAAGGTAAGAAACCTCATAAAATTCTGCATTACTACCTGACCAGGAAATTGTAAATGATTCGCCCAATTGTAAGGTGTCGTACTCACTTAGAGTCAGTGTGGTTAATGTATCCGGCAAAGAGATTCTTCCTTTCACTCTGCCAAGTGAAGTCTTAACCTCGACATCTAATGGATTATAATCAGAAGTAATTCTGGCATTCGAATAGTCATCTCCACGATATTTAATATAGAGATATCCAGGATAGAATTCGTACCATTCATCACCGCTGAAGACTGTTTCACCTAATTTAATGGACTCAAATTCAGGAATTTGGACACTATGAACTACACCCCATGCATTTGTGCGACCTTCATTAACTCGTTCGCCGGTCTGATCATCCAGGTAAGAAGAATAATGATTTGCATAAACAAACATCACTTGTTTTTCAGAATTACCGGTAGGATTATCTTTACCGCAACCATAAAATGAAATAACGGCAAACAATGCAAGTAAAATCGTTAGTGTTTGTTTCATCTTTCTGTCCCCTTTGGTTAAATAAGTTTATAGTTCAGCCAGTCCTTTAGTTAAGCGTTGAACTGACAGTGAAGAGCTCCAATTTATTCATCAATTAATGAATAACAATCCTTCGTTTACCCTTATCACTTACTTCCCGGTCATAACCACCAGCTTTCCTGCGGCTTGATTGCTTTCCATGATTCGACAAGTTTCATTGTTTTCTCTTCCTCTGGCGATGTCAAATTACAATCGTTTGTTTATGCTTTTATTCTTTGCAAGTTTTATGAAACTCTCTCAACATTGTCTACAGGAAACAGGTCTGCTGCTGACAGGTATCGCTCGCCCGTGTCATACAGGAAACATACTATAGTCTTACCCTCATACCCGGGTCTTCGTGCAAGCTGTTCAGCTACCCAGACAGATGCTCCTGATGTGGGACCTACCAGGATTCCCTCACGACTGGCAATCTTCCGGGCATACTCGTATCCTGTTTCGTCTTCCACCAGGATGATCTCGTCCATGTTCTCCTGTGAGCGTTTAAAGTTATCGGTAACAAAACCGGGACCGACACCGATGAGTTTGTGTTTTCCCTGTTTGCCGCCAGAATAGACCGGGCTGGATGCAGGCTCGAATCCGACAATGTAAATGTTTGGATTTTGCTTCTTGAAGAATCGTGATAGTCCATCAAACGATCCGGATGTACCGAGCCCGATGACTATGGCATCGAGGTTTCCACCAGTCTGTTCCCAGATCTCCGGACCTGTCGTCAGTTCGTGGGCGCGTCCATTATCAGGATTTCCATGCTGATTCAGAAAGAATGTTCCGGCAGGGTTGGCTTTGCAGTATGCTATCGCCCTTTCCCTTGCACCTTTTGTGTGCTCAGCGGCAGGGGTCAGTACAACTTTTGCTCCATAAGCACAGAGAACCTGTTGTCGTTCGACCTGCATAACTCGCTCATGAAAACACGTGTCTTGTATCCCAATACAGCGCCAAGACTCGCTATTGCGATAGCAGTGTTTCCGCTGCTGGCTTCGACTACTTCTGTGCCCTGGACAATCTTACCCTGGCTCATAGCGGAACGAATCATATTCAGTACTGCCCTGTCTTTGATGGAGGTCATATTGCGGCATTCCATCTTGGCAAGGATACGAGCCGGGATATCGCCAAAGAGATTCTTCAACTCGAGTAATGGTGTGTTGCCAATCAGGTCACAAACATCGGTGGTAATATGCATTGGTACTCACTGTTTAACAATTTTTTATCTATAATGGTTCTTGATAATAATACTCGTTTAATGATTGATAAATCATTCCCGGACATCAAGCTGTCCGGGGCACACAAAAATCAAACGAACAATACTTTTGAGAACTACTATATTATCATGTCCTGCGCAAAATGATATAAAATGAGTCATCATCTTCCTCTTCTTTGTATCGTTCCAATGCCACTACTTCGAATCCGGAGCCGATTATATTAAGCAGTTCATCTTCGGTATAGTAAACGAAACGCAGTCCCTGGAATTCTTCTTCCTTGTCACCGTACCAGAAGGAATGCATTAACAATCCACCATCAGTTAGCAGTTCTCTCTGGCGTGAAAATGAACGAGGAATATCCGGTTTCGGCAAATGGTGTAAAACCTTGTTGGAAAAAATGCAGTCAAATGTTCTTTCAGTTTCGAGACTTACAGCGTCCAGCATCAACAAATCTGCCGAGGGATGTTTTTCATGGTAGAGGTCGAGAAACACGTTTGAAGAATCTGATCCGGTCACGGTGTAGGTTTGAGCCAGCAGGTCAAGATCCTTGCCCGGCCCTATACCAAGTTCGAGAACTGTTGATCCAGCAGGAAGATGTTTCTTCAAGATTGCGATCAGTTCATCTGCTTCGTAATCCTCTACCATTTTTATGTAATCATCAACGTTTTTCCGTTCGTCAAAATATCCCATTAGTTTACCTCTAAAATTCTGTATGTGCTTGAAGAGTAATATGTTAATCTTTGCATTTTATCCATTTTTATGGACAGCTCCTAAGTATAGTGTAGAATAAATGCGAAAAAAAGCTATTATCCTTTTTTTGAAAAACAAGGCTAATTTCTTATCTATCAGTTGTGAATACTGGAATACGTGAAATTCTACCTGATGAAGAGGTGTAATTAATATCGTTTTTGGGGACTTTTTCGAGGCATATTAGCTATCTTATTATATATTTCTATTCCAGTTAGAATTGAGTTCCGGATTAAGTTTAGAGTTCAACCTTCAGGTTGCTTTTTTTGCACACTAAAGTGTGAACTCTAAACTTTCGCCTGCCCTGAACTATGATAGTTAGTTTCTTGCATAATTATTCAGGCAATTTCACTCTTCTCTGAGAACAGTTCATACAACACCGGCACAACCACCAATGTCAAAACGGTAGAGGTTATCAATCCGCCAATTATTACCCAGCCCATTGGAGCCCACATGGTTCCGCCGGTCAATGTCAGGGGCAGGAGTCCGAGAACAGTTGTCATGGTCGTCAAAACAATCGGGATAAATCGTCCGGTTCCCGCTTTTACAATAGAATCCCGGGTGTTTATACCGGTTTGCCTGTGTTTGTTGGACATATCAACCAGGAGAATTGAATTGTTCACCACGATTCCCACCAGCGAAGTAAGTCCAACGAAAGCAGTGAATGAAAAGGAGTTACCTGTTACAAGCAATGCTACCACAGACCCGAAAAATGCCAGAGGCAATGCAGCATAGATGATTAACGGTTGACGATAGGACCTGAACATCAGAACAAGTACACCATATATGCCCACAATCGCTATTATTGTAGCACGATACATCGAGCCGAAGCTATCCCCTCTCGCTTCGGAATCACCGCCAAAATCGTAACTGTAACCGTTGGGAAGATTGATTTTTTCGAGATAATTCCGAATGTCATTTTCTATTTCAACCGTCGGTCTTCCCGCGTTTGTTGCGGTAATGGAAGCCATACGGTTGCCGTCGCGCCTGAGCAGAGTTCCATGACCTGATTCGAGAACAATTTTTGCTACCTCGGCAAGTTGAACCTGTCTTCCGGAGGAGGTTGGCAGATAGATACGGGAAAAATCCTCGGTTTTTGCGTTTTCCCCGGCGGGAAGTCGTACCATTAATGGATATTCTTCACCTTCCGAATCACGGTAAGTTCCTGCTTCCCAGCCGGCGATTGCAGTTCTGACTGCAATATCCACCTGGTGCATCTGCATACCGAGTAGAGCGGCTTTGTCGCGGTCAATATCAATTTTGAGATCAATGGATCGTGATCCCAGGGCATTGTTTACATTAACCGCACCGGGAATTGTCTTTACGTATTGCTCGACATCTTTGGCAATGGATTCAAGTTTTTGCAGTTCTTCGCCAAAGATACGAAGTTGGATAGGCGCCCCGCCTCCCGGACCCTGTTCAAGCTCTTCTATCATGATTTTAGCGCCCGGGACGTTTGCGAATTTCACGCGCAGCCTGTTGGCTGTTTCCGCTATACTTTCACCATTTACATTTCGTTTGGTATGTATTAATAACTGGGCATAGTTGGAAAATTCCTGGCGCTGAACGATGTTGTAATATATTGATGGCTGTCCCCTACCCAGGTTTGATGAAACGAGGATAATATTATCATCCTCTATTAATTGATGTTCAACCCGGCTGAGAATCTTATCTGTCGCATCGAGAGAAGCTCCCTTGGGAAGTTCAATACTGACCAATAACAATGGTTTTTCAGCTTTCGGAAAAAATGATACTCCAACCATTGGGAATAGAGCAATCGACACAAAAAAGGTTATTGTTGCAATTAGAAGGGTTATCCAGCGATGATGCAGGCACCATTCGAGGATATTCTTATAAGGACCATTTACAAAGAGACGCAATTTCTTGGCAAATACTGGCTGTTGCTCAAAAGTGACTGGACGCATCATCTTTGAGGCAAACATCGGGCTTACAGTCAATGCTACAAATAGTGATGCGGTGAGGATACACATGACAGAGATTGGCATGGAACGAATGAAATCCCCGGAGGTATCTTTCATCATGGCAATTGGCAAAAAAGCCAGCAGTGTTGTGGCAGTAGAAGCCACTACCGCCCAACCTACCTGCGCTGTCCCTTCCCTCGCTGCCTTTATTCTGTTGTAACCGTTCAGCATGTAAGTATTGATATTTTCAGTTACCACAATACCATTATCAACAAGGAGACCAAGGGATATTATGAACGCTGCAATAGTCATTTGATGAATAGCATATCCAGCAGTAGCTATCATTCCCACGGCAATAATAAATGAGAATGGTACCGCAAGCATCACAATTGATGCGGGGCGAAATCCCAGGGCAATCAGGACGATCAAGCCCACGAGTACAATCCCCTGCCACAGGTTTCTGAAAAAGTTATGAAGGCGTAAAGATACTGCTTCCGACTGATCAAATACCCAGGTTGTATTAATATCATTTGGGAGTGCCGCAGAAAATTCATTGACAATTTCCCGGACGTCCCGCATTACTTTGGAAACATTATATCCGCGTTTTAGTTTGGCAGTAAGCAGGATACAGGGAGTTGCATTCACCCTCGTTAAATAACTTCTATCAGCTTGGGCGAACTCAATATCAGCTACTTCAGATAAATAAACCGGTGAAATTGCTGAACCGGCAACAACAACTCTTCCGATCTGTTTTATGGATTCGAAATCTCCCGAAGTACGAATGTTGAATTTTCGATCTCCGATATCGATTGAACCCCCGGGAATACTCATTGCTGAAGATTCAATGGCACGGACTACTCTCTCAACGGGAATATTCAAAGCTGAAAGTTTCTCGGGATCTATGGAGATTCTTACTTCTTTCTCCCTTGTTCCAAAGGTGGAAAACTCGCGCAAGCCTTGAACGATTTGCAATTTCTTCTCAAGTTCTTCTGCCCAATCCTCCAATTCATGGAGATCACGGGTTTCGCTGGAAATGGCAAGCTGCATCATTCTTACATGGAAAGTTGACCATGCCTGTACTTCGGCTCGGACGACTCCAGGCGGGAATTCATTTTCAGCATCTGTAACTTGTTCTTCAACCTTTGTAACCATCTCAGCCTGATCCGAACCGGCTTCAAACTCCATGCTCAGGACTGCTACTCCATCGCGACAGTGGCCATCAGTGTGTATCACTTCCTTGATATCCCTGATCCGGTCATCCAAACGGTCAAGGACAAGTGTTTCCATATCTTCCGGTGACGCGCCCGGTAGAATCACCACAACATTGGCATTGGGCGGCTCCATATATGGGTCTTCGCTTCGAGGCATGGTCACGTATCCGGCAATACCATATAGAACCAATAAGAGGAGAATCACAACTGTAAACTGATGGTTTTCAAGCGCCAGCCTGGTGAGTTTCATCGATGGTCTCCTTCTGATACCAGTACTTTTGAACCATCAGAGAGGTAGCCGGTTCCAATAATTACAACATCCGAACCATCAGGGATATCCGGCTCGATATATATAGAATCCCCGGCAAAATCGATGATACGCACTTCCCGAGACAGAGCTTCCGATTCTTGAGTAATGAAAACAGCGCCTCGGTCATTATCACCCTTTGCAAGGCTTGAGGCTGGCAAAACAATAACTTTGCGAGGCGGTCCTTCGATCCAGGCACGAGCAATCATTCCCTCGCGGATAGTTTTGTGGTGTGGTAAACCGATTTCAATTACGAAGTTTCCTGTGCCTGGTTCGGCGACTGCCGACATTTCTACAACTTTTGCATCTATTTTATCTTCCAACACATCAAGTTCCACTTGTACCCTGCTTCCAATCTTGATACTGTTAATGAACCTTGAAGGCACTCCGACTTTCATTCGCAGTTGACCGTCCCGCCTGACAATCCGCAGTATTGGTGATCCTGCGCCAACGATCTCTCCTTCATTCACTGCGCGAAATGCAACAATCCCATCGAAAGGTGCGCGAATTACTGAATGATGCAGGTTAAACATCGCTCTTCGTTCAGCCGCCTTAATTCTTTCGAGTTCGGTCTCTATATCTTGTAGCTGTTGCAGAGTTGTCACCTGCTCGGAATGAAGCCTTTCTACTCTTTCAAAATCTCTTTCCAGCTTCTTCCGGAGTTCAAAAACAGCTTTTACTTCTGCAGCAATCTCTGTCGTATCCAACTCAGCAAGAATTTCATTCTTATTGAATCTTTCTCCTGTTTCGACCGGGATAGAGGAGACGATACCACCGGTTTTAAAGGAAAGCACGGCTTCCCTGGAATGTGATACAAATCCACTGACAAAAATGATTTCAGGCTTCATAACCGACTGAACCTGTTGCACTGTTACTGCTATAGCGCTACTCCCGGTATCGCCTGTTTCGGTCTGCGAAACATCCTTGCTGCAACCTGTTACAAATGACAATGTTGCTCCTGCCACAATCATTATAAGTAACAATATCGTTATCTTTTTGCCTGTAAACATCTTTGTCCTCAACTCTGAATACATCTAAAAAACCGGTTTGTATGGAGGTTGGGCAACCTCGCCTCACTCGATCTATTGACTACTATAACTTGCGAATTCACCTGTACTTCTCTCTATATCTGCTAACGCTTTCAGGTATTGGTAACGGGAAGTAATTTCCATCACTGAAGCACCTGTAAGAATCGCCTCGGCATCCAAAATTTCCACCATCGTTGCCATTCCTTCAGTGTATAATTGTTTAGTTATTCGGTGACCTTCTTTTGCTGCTTCTAATGCCTCTTCAGCCGCATCGTGCTTGGCAATTTTACCTTCCATTGACAACCATGCATTAGTAACATCAAGCTCAATGGAACGCGAAACCCAGCTTTGCCTGTTCTTAAGTCTTCGAAGTTCAATTTCGATCTGTTGACTGCGGGCATTTGAACGGAAACCTTCAAAAAGACTCCATGAAACAATTCCCGAAATCATGTAATAATCAGCCTTTTCGTCAAAGCTATAGTCCTCTCCCTGGAAGCCGTATTCGCCAGCTGCGACCAATGAGGGCAGATATTTAGCTCTAACTGCCTTCCTCATTTCATTCGTGGCTTCTACATGTTCCCCAAGTTGATCCAACTCGAGACGATTTTTATTAGCCGACTCTATAGCTTGTTGCAGGGTCATTTCCGGGATTTTGATTTCTTCTTTCTGTATAGGGATCCCCGGCATATCTTCAAAGGGATTTTCAAGCAGACGATTAAACGCAGACCGGGCAAGATTAACTCGAATTCCTGCTTCAATTACCTCTGCTTTACTGTAGGCGACCTCAGCCTGAATACGTTTCAGCTCGCCTTCCGGAGCAGATTTTTCCATGAAAAGTGCATTTGTCACACGCAGTTGTTCCTGGGTTCTTTCAAGTTCTTTTTCCCGGACTTTCAGGATTTCCACCATGGTGAGATAATCGAAATAAGATCCATATACCTGGAATGCCAGGTTGCCCGCTCGCACTCCATATCCGGCTTTCACTGCCTTTTCACGGAATTTTGCAGCCATCCAGCCGTGGTAATAACCACCACCGACAAAAAGTGGTTGGACAAATCCTATTTTTGTTTCCTGTTCCTGCTCGCGCATGAAAGGTATAATAGTCGGCGGTACGTCAACCGGCAGGGCTGAAGAAGGCAGGAAGTCATTGACATCAAACTCTATCTCTCTTCCACCCCCGGCTCGTGTGAGTCGGCTGCTGAAATCAACAGTGGGCATCATTGCACCAAAAGATTCGTCAACTCCGGATTGAGCAAGTTCAACATCTGCATAATGTCCAGCCAGCTCACTGTTTCTTTCAATAGCCATTAAAGCATATTGATCGGCGAGTTCCCATGCTGTCTGAGCAGTGGAATATGAAATGGGAACAAGGACAGTAAGGCTTGTTATGCCTAATAATATCAGTTGCTTCATTTCTTCTTCTCCATACACAGAGCATCAATATTGAGGATACCGGCAGACCGGACAATAAATTTCGTCAACAAAACTGCGAAGCTCGCCAATTCATCATCATCAAACTCGGACAAATAATCTATTACCTGCTTACTCAAGAAATCGTTTACCTCTTTCACCAACTCAGTACCTTTTTCTGTAATTTCAATCAAGTATGCCCTTCTGTCCGTAGGAGACGGTACTCGCCTAACCAATCCCCTCTTTTCCAGCGAATCAACAGATTGTGTCAGGTTGGAGGGACTCCTGAACAGCCTGTCTTTTAAATCACTCATTTTGGGAGGATGCTCTGAACCTGTCAGCTCCATGAGAAGGGCGTACTTTGATGTTGTCAGGTCAAAACGGTTGAACACCATCATATCGCCCACTTTTCCACTAAATTCACCGGCAATGAATGCCAGCTGAGGCACGTTGAAAACCAAAGCTTGTCGGTCATTTATATCGAAATCAAAATGATTATGCATATATTTCCTCTTGTTACTTAACTGTAATATACTTCACTATATATTATGCTAATAAATATTACACATATATAATATATTGTCCGGTAGTAAATGTCAAGAGTATGAAAGTGCGGTGTCTCCCAGGAGAGGATCAGAGCATTATCGTAGTTTGTAAAGCGTATAATATTAACAAGTATAGTGTGGTTACCACTTTAAGCGAGAGTACCAATATTTGTTGGTTTTATTCTCTTTTGTTCTTGAGGAGTATTGAAGATATGTTTTCAGTTATTCATCTGATTAGTATATTTGGCAAAAACTTGATGTATCATAATTATGAATAAATCAAAGCAATCAAGGTGGATATTAACGTATATTGCAAGTGAATGAGCCCCGGTTTGTCTAACATAGTACTCTTCGGCTTGACAATGATCAGAAGAAAGAAACTGAAGACGTAAAAAATGATAAACGTACAGGAACTCTTGACCGAGGGCTTATCTCGAATATGTATTACTTTTAAAAAGGAAACGTTTTAGATGAATCAGCCGAAAAGGCTATTGGTTGTCGATGATGAAGAGAGCATTCGTAACACCCTCCATGATCTTCTGGTAGCCATGGGTTATGAAGTGGAAACAGCCAGTGATGGTTTTGAAGCATTGGCGAAGCTACAGTTGGATATTGACCTTGTGCTTACTGATGCCCAGATGCCCGGTATGGATGGTTTTGAATTGATAGAAAGAATTAGAGAGGGTAAATCCTTACAGGAATTACCTGTGATTATGGTTACCGGACGTACTTCGCGTGATGACCGCATTCACGCTGTTAGATCCGGTGCAAATGATTTTATCGCAAAACCTATCGATCTCACTGAAATGCGCGTCAGAACAGATTCACTTCTGGGGATGAAAGAAATTCACGACACCCTGAAACGTCACGAACGTGAACTTGAAGAAACTGTCAAACGCCGCACTGAAGCATTAAAAAAGGCACTTGATGACGTTGTTGTATCGCAGAGGAATTTACGTGAAGCACACCTCGAAACAATATTACGTCTCGTTCACGCAACAGAATACAAAGATGTAGGCACGGCTGAACATATCCGCCGAATGAGCTATTTTTGTGCATTGCTTGCTGAAAAAGCTGGATTGCCGCCAAAGGATATTGAAGTACTTCTCCATGCAAGCCCGATGCATGATATCGGCAAAATTGGGATCCCTGTCGAGATATTAAACAAACCAGGCAAATTGACCGATGAAGAATGGGAAATAATGAAAACCCATACTACGATTGGCGCCAGGATCCTGCGTAACTCCAGTTCAGAAATGCTCTGCGCCGGGGAAGTTATCGCTTTGACGCATCATGAGAAATGGGATGGAACAGGTTATCCCCATGGTATTGCCGGTGAGGATATACATATTTATGGACGTATTTGCAGTATTGCTGACGCGTTTGATGCATTGACCAGCGAAAGATCATACAAACCGGCTTTTTCCAATGAAGAGTCGTTAAATCTGCTTCAAGAAGGCAGGAAAACACATTTCGATCCTCACCTTGTAGAAATTTTCGCTGAAAATATGGATGAAGTGGAAAATATCCAGAAAAAATTCAAAGATGAAGGCAGAAATTAGAAGAAAATCTGACAGGAATAATCAATTAGAAATTAGGAATATGATTCAGTGTAATTGTTTAGTTAATAGGATCTTTTAATGGTAATACAACTTGGCAGCAATGGTATGGGTCGGGGTGATGCTGAACTTGGCAAAAAACTGATGAAATCTTTTCTTAATGTGTTGCAGGAGGTTGACGAAATTCCCTCTGCTGTTGTTCTTTTCAACACCGGGGTTTTTCTTGCATGTGAAGGATCAGATGTTCTGGAACCGTTAAAAGACCTTGAGGAGGCTGGTGTTGCTCTCCTGTCATGTGGTACCTGTATCAACCATTTCAATCTTGAGGATAAACTGAAAGTCGGAAAAATATCTGATATGTTTGAAATTACCAACACCATGATTAATGCTGATAAAGTAGTGTCTATATAGAATCACTGCAAAAAGAGACTACTTCTTAAAATACCCGAGGATAGTTTTTAATTCACTTATCCTTAGAATCCCGAAAACTATCAGGATCGCTGCGAAAACTAATACATAGCCTATACCTGATATAATAAGACACGGGAGTGTTTCGATTCGTCCTTCTATACCCGGCAACCCGACAAGGCGGTAGAGTATAATCCATGATATTATTCCTGCAATTAGAGATGCAGATACCGGTCCCAGCCATGCTACCCTGATAAAACGCCATGCAGGCTGTTTCAAGCCTGTCAACGCCTTTACTGTCATCATAGATTGCCCGATAACCGCCGCGGAAAAGGTTCCATACAAAACTCCTATAAAGCCGAAAAGATTATACAATACAATTGATAACACAATATTTGCGACAGCTTGAACAGATGCTGACGTTGCTTCCCACGACGGATGTCCGGCGCCGCGTGAACACAGACGGAGCGGCACCACAAGTGTCCATACCATGTAAGCGATTATCAGGAAACGCAATGCCAGGGTCATCAAGGGTTGTGGAAAAGAACCCAGCCAGAGGGTGAGCAGAGGGTGGGCGGCAACAATAATGAAGATTCCGACTGAAAGCGCTGCAATCGCCATGTATTTTCCGCTCTTGAGAAGAAGAGAAGTGAATTTTTCACTATCACCTTGTGAAGAAAATGTTGCAGCGGCAGGTTCTATCACATAATAGGCTGTGGTCGGGAGTAGATTGGCAGTTGATGCAGCTTTTGCTCCCACATCGTAATAGGTAACGTTTTCCAATCCTGCAACTCGTCCAAGCAAAACCCTGTCGAATTGTTGGTTGATAATATCCGCAATCCGCGCTAATTGCACCTTGATTCCGAATGACCACATTTTGATGAAAGTAGCTTTATTTATTGATTGTACCCTGATTTTCCATCCCGGTGTTCCTTTAGCTCCTAACCAGAATGTGAATGTGAGTCTTAACAGGCTGATTACGACCACCGCACCAGCAAGACCATTAAGTCCCCAACCAGACGAGAGCGCTATTACGATACTGCCGGCATTGGCAATTGCCAGGAAAATATTTAACAGGGCAAGAGAACCGGTTCGATGTGTGGAGAAGAAGAGAGAACGACCGTAATTAGTTAGAAAACCAAGCGATAAAACAACTATTAAAGCTCGCCAGACCCAGTATGCAGTTAATCCGAACTGTCCGGCTCCAGGGAAAAATCCGATGAATAACTTTTCAAAGAGAACACCAAGAATCAGGACCAATGATGCAACTGTTGCCATGATAGTCAACCCGGTGGAAAATACGGATAATTTTTCGTCTTCATCACCAGACGAAAGAGCGGCAACGAAATGGCGGTTCAGGCTTGCAGCGAATCCAAGATCAGCAAGATTCAGGTAAACGGTAATGGCATAAAACAACGCCCAAAGACCATAAGCGTCAGTTCCAAGTCTGTGTAATGTAAAAGGTACGACAAAAAGGGCAAGCGCCGCTTCGATAGCACGGTGTACTGCTGTGAGGGCAGTTCCTCTTACCATCCTCCCGGCAATATTATCGGTATTTTCCGAGGATTCCGACCCGTTTCCTGATGCTTTTCCGCTGCTCGTTTCAATCCTCCGAGGTTGAACCGCCCTCTTTTTCTGAGGATGAACTCACTGATTTAAAAGAGGGAGATTTTGCGGTAAGTAATAAAAGAAATTCGGCAATTCTCTGTTTCAATTCCAGCCTTGGAACAACCTGGTCTATAAATCCATGATCCACCAGGAACTCGCTTCGTTGAAAACCTTCAGGCAGGTCCTGTCCAATAGTCTGTTTAATAACCCGCGGTCCGGCAAATCCGATTAAAGCCTCCGGCTCGGCTAAATTCAAATCGCCCAACATGCTGTAGCTGGCAGTAGTGCCGCCCGTAGTAGGATCGGTGAGTACAGAGATGAACGGGAGTTTTTCCTTCGCCAGGCGAGTAAGCCGGGCGGAAGTTTTTGCCATCTGCATCAGGCTGATAACTCCCTCCTGCATTCGCATTCCACCACTGCATGAAATGATAATCAGGCTGCGTTTTTTCTGTATTGCCCGGTCAATTGCGCGCGAAATTTTTTCGCCGACTACGCTGCCAACAGAGCCGCCTAAAAAGGAAAAATCCATAACAGCTAAAACAATTTCATGTCCATCCAGATTCGCTTCGCCGACTTGTACCGCTTCGTTGCGACCTGTTTTTTTCATAGATGCGGCAATTCGGTCAGTATATTTCTTTGAATCACGGAAATCAAGCGGGTCCTGAGATTTCATTCCTTCTTCGAAAGGTTTCCATGTGCCTTCATCAGTTAATAAGGTGATATAACTTTCGCTACTCAATCTCATATGGTGACCGCATTCAGGGCAGATATAGTAATTTCTTTCGAGTTTTTTGGCGTATAGCACTGCCTCGCATGATTTGCAGTTTACCCAAAGACCCTCCGGCAGCTCTCGTTTTTTTGAACCTTCGAGATTGTCAGAAGTACGTTTGAACCAGTTAGCCATATATTTTTCCGTTCCTATTTTACGTTTTATGTCTGATCCATAAGGATACAAATAAGATAGAGGTTAATTCAGGAAGATTGGATAAGTCAACTCTATTTAATAATTCTTTTTCATCATGAAGTACATGAAGGTATTTTCATATTCCTATCAATGGCAAGCCAAACCAATAATATTACAAGATGCAAGGATATCAACGAATCAGTGGATTTTTTCTTTGCCCCTTCGCGTCTTTGCGTGAAAAAAAGGTTAGAGAAATTTAAATTCGCCACCACAAAATGATTGATTTTAAGGACTTACGAACTATTTTGTTTCAAGCTTTTTATCGATGGTTTTTATTCTGAGGGCAACATTTATAGCCTGCAACACTTCAGCCACATCATGAACTCTAACCAATTCAACGCCCTCCAGGGCACAGACCGTAACTGCGGCAAGCGTGCCGGACAGACGGTTTTCCGGCAATGATCCACCAGCAGGAGCAAGGAAACTTTTTCGCGACGGTCCCACAACCAAAGGATATCCTAATTCCCTGAATTCATTCAGGTTTGCAAGTACTGTGTAATTATCTTCAGCAGATTTTCCGAATCCGATGCCGGGATCAAGAATCAATTTGTCTCTCCTGAGTCCAGCATTTAAAAAAATACGTTCACGATTATTAAAATACGACTTTAGATCACTAATAAGCTCATCGTAATGGATATCTTTCTGCATGGTTTTGGGTTTTCCACGCATATGCATGGCAATATAATAGACATCATTTTCTGCCGCCACATCAATGATTTCCGGATCATGCTCACCTGCGGATACATCATTGATAATTGAAGCTCCCGCTTCAATTGCAAGTTTTGCCACTTCCGCTTTCCGGGTATCTATTGATATGGGGATCTTCACTTCTTCTGCAAGCTTGCTGATCACCGGGATTACTCGTTCAAGTTCTGTCTGTATGGTTACTTCATCCGAACCGGGTCTCGTTGATTCACCCCCGACATCGAGAACAGCAGCTCCATCATCAGCCAGTTTGATTCCATGAGCTACGGCTGAATCAATAGTATCATGCATTCCTCCGTCATAAAAACTGTCTGGAGTAACATTTACGATTCCCATAATACGGGTTTTATCCCCGCATTTAATTTTAAAACTATTCGGCTTTCGGTTCATTATTTTCTTTATTTGCAAGAGTTTTCTCGCCGTAAGTATATGCAGCTTTAAAACGGATGGAGTCTTCTTTTGCGTCCACCAGTCTTCCGAAGGTTAGCCCATACCCATGATATTTTTGAGTTTTGATATCGTACGTGAATATTTTGCCTGCACCATGAGGCATGGATACCAGGGAGGTGGCAATGACCAGCAGGGTGGAGTCCATTTTCGCTTCCCACCATCCTTTTTCAGATTTTCCATTAAAAGGTAGGCTGCTGATCTTTGCATATGATAAAATCTCCTGCAATCCCCGGGGCCATCTCTTGTTGCTCATACGAAACATCATGGTCAAATTGGCAGTGGCATTAACAGCAGTCATAGCATCCCAAAGTATGGCAACGTCAACAGAATCAAATGTGTTTTCCGGTTCAGCTTCTACCTTGTTTTCACCTGTATGATTTCCACATTGAATTATCAATATTGAGGAAAATATCAGCAAGAATATCATTGAAAATTTAGATATTATTATGGTAATATTTTTCATCTGCATCACTGATTACTCCGTTTCAATCATTTCAGGTATCCGGGAAGCTTCGGATGTATCTTCATCGACAGAAGAACCGAGACGCCATTCCGGTAATCGCATATTCGATGCCCCTTTTCCGGTAACTATCCTGCGAATTCTTTCTCTCGACACTCGTGCAAAAAAATCTTTAGTTACTTCGGTTCGTTTTGCCCATCGCCAGCGTAATTGGTTCAAAGCATTCAAAGTATCGTTATTTGCTAAATAGTAAAGTGCAAGGTAATAGTGCGCATCTCTTGGACCGTCATGTTCAATAGATTTGAGAAAATCATCCCTTGCTTCCTCATCTTTCATAAGCTCCCTGTGAACAATTCCAAGATTATATAAAGCGTTTGGATCGTTGGGTTTTATTTCAAGGAGGTGATTCAATACTATTTCAGCAGAGTCAAATTGAGAAGTGTGCATGGCAACTACCGCTTTCATCATCAAAAGTCTTGGTTGATGGGGATTCAGGAGAAGTCCCTTATCTACCAGCCTTTGGGCGACCGATTTTTGTAAAAGATTATCGCGTGAATATCGATAACGGAGGCGTCTCGCTTCAGGATTGGACGGACGAAGCCTTAAAGCATAATCCAATATCTTTTCTCTTCCACCCATGCGTAACGCTATTACTTCATAAGAATCCAATTGCAAAAGTTCGCACACCGGATCAGGATCGCGGGGGTTATTGCGATAAGAATATTTTAATCCGGCGATAGCAGTTTTTCTTTCCAATCCGGTTGAAAACAGCATCTTGCTATGAATATAATGCGCTCTTGCAGAACGAGTATCAAGTTTGATGGCTTTTCGTACAGCATACTCAGTTTTATCTCGCATATCAGGGAAATATGTACGGTAATATTTATCTGCAATAGCTTCCCAGAGCACTGCTTCAGACGAATCAGGACTTGTGAAAGCCTCGCTCAGAACCTTTATCGCTGATTCGCAGGAATTTAATGTATCGGCAACAAATAAGGCTGTCAGAATCTCTTGCGACAACAGGGAATTATCTGTAATTTGTTTTGATGATAACTTCCAAATTTGTGATAACTTCATTGCTGCGTTTCGCCCGGCAGAGGCGGGACTTGATCCTTTTGCGGACACATCATGTATTCCAATGATTTCACCGTTCCACTTAATTTTCCAGGCTTTAAGAGTTAAATAAGACTGGTTTTCGGTTTCCCTGTAATTTCCTTCCGCAACAAAAGAAGCATCTATCAGGGTTGCGCCTTTGGATAATTCACTGGACCCATTAGTCGTATCAGAAGGTCCTTTTCGTTTAAGTAATTCTTTCCCAACGTCTGTTGTTTGAAATCCTACTATTTTCTTATTTAATTGCTCAAGGGATTTCTCCAATGCAAATTTAGCGCAATCAGCATTGCCTTCATTCTGTTCGGAGGTTTGAAAGGGTTGTACCCATAGCAATTCTGGGACAAGCAGGGGTGGATGACGAACTCTTTGTACGGTGTAAAACCCAATAACGGCGATAGTGAAAATAACTCCTATCCTGCGGTAAGTTAAGGAGCTGACGACACGGGATGAAAAAAATGTAAAACTCCATATTGCCCACCCGGAAACAAGGATCACAACATAAAGACCGAATCCACCCATGATGGTTCCGGATAGTTGGTAGAAGAGGAATTGTGAAGGACTCATATTTTCATCGCTCTTTCAACAGGTTGAGAGCTTCAAGTCGAGTTGCCTGCTTACGCAGGTAACCACGCATAGCGGAGGTAATTGCCTCTGATTGTTCCTTCTTTACACCGCGCATTGAGATACACAGATGATGGGCTCGAATAACAACCAGAAGCCCCGCGGGCTTGAGATTTCCATTAAGGAAATCACATATCTGCGTCGTCATCCGTTCCTGGATCTGGGGCTGATGCGCGAAATGTTCTACTACTTTGATCAGGGTGGAAAATCCCGCTATGCGGTTGTTATTTGGAATGTAAGCTAATGAAACAGAGCCCCAGAACGGCAGGAGGTGATGCTCGCAGAAACTGTAAAACGGTATATCCTTCATCAGGATCATTTCGTCCTGATTTTCAACAGGATAAGTCTTGAAGGTAGTCTCGAGATCGTTCTCTACACCTCTGAATAAATCCTGGTACATTTCAGCAACTCTTTGGGGAGTATTCTTTAAACCTACTCGTTCAGGGTCTTCGCCAATTCCTTCGATAATAAGACGAACTCCCTGTTCAATTTTTGACTTGTCCATTTTTTCGCACCTGTTGAATTTGTAATCGTTCAACCGACAAGTTACGCAGGGCTCGAAGAAAGGTCAATCACATGGTGAAAACATTCCTTTTTGAAACACATCATCGAATCAGTAGAGTTACCCACAATGGAGAAAGAAATTAAGAAGCTCTTGTAGATTGCTTCACTGATTTGGAGTATTATACTACTCGCTTTATATTTCCTGTTCATTTCTACTATAAAAGGGTAATTCTGATGCCGGACGAACGTGTAGCGATATATCCAGGTACTTTTGACCCAATCACAAATGGTCATGTGGATATTATACAAAGAGCTGTAGATCTTTTTGACAGGGTTGTGGTTGCTCTCGCTTTGAATCCGGGAAAAGAGCCGCTTTTTTCAATTGAAGAGCGTGAAGAGATGGTCAGGGAGGCTATGAATGGATGGGAAAGAGTTGAGGTCGCCATTCTCGATGGTCTGGCGGTTGAAGGAGCAGCGAAGCATAATGCAATAGCCTTAATTCGAGGTCTTAGAGCAGTATCGGACTTTGAGTACGAATTCCAGATGGCTTTAATGAATATGCATCTTGCTCCGAATTTGCATACTGTTTACCTCATGCCTAACGAGAAATACACATACCTTAACAGCACTATCATCAAAGGGGTAGCATTACATGGTGGCAATATCAGCAGATTTGTTCCATCGAATGTAGAGAAAAAATTATTTCAAAAATACAATGATAAATAAACAATCCCGTTATAATCCAGCTACTCAAAATAGTTGCACAGAAACGCTTAGCTGCCATGAACAAAATTTGTTGAGTTATTGATAGAGTCTGGAAAAATGAAAACAATCTTTATGCCGGATCATTTTTAGAAATCTTTTGGATATTTCATGATGATCAAAAGGTGTCATTTACGAAAAAGGAGATTCTTGCCATGATTAAGTCCGTGTATATCACTTCCACTGAAGAGTCAAGCGGTAAATCCGCAATCACACTTGGTGTTATCCATTTGTTGAAGCAGCGAATAGATCGTGTTTCTTGCATAAAACCTATCGGTCAAAGATTTCGTGGCGATTCAGAGATAGATGAAGACGTTTTATTAATTAAAAATGTTTTCAATGTTCCTCATGATCCATCATTGATGAGTCCTGTTACCCTCGACAAAGCACAGCATCTGATCGGGGAAGGGCGCAGCAATGAGTTGATCGAAATAGTCCTGGAAGCCTATCAGGAAATAGAAAAAGACAGTGAAATTGTGGTGATTGAGGGTTCTGATTATAGCGGCTCCCTGGCGGCTTTTGAGTTCGACTTGAACGCTGAACTCTCGATGAACCTGTCGGCTCCTATTCTTTTAATTGCCAACGCTGATGGAAGAACCATTGAAGAAATATTAAATAATATCGAGATATCCAAGGAGTCCTTTGACGAGAAAGGTTGTGATTTCCTTGGTGTGATCGTTAATAAGCTCGCTACTGAAAATTTTGATAAACGAGCAAAAAAAATACGCAGGGGTCTTAAGAAGCTGGAAATTCCGTTATTCGGAATTATGCCAATGGCTCCTATGCTTTCACAACCGCGTGTGGGTGAAATTGCTGCCAAGATTGGAGCAAAAGTAATATATGGTCGAAGAAATTTGAAAAATCTTGTTTCAGAAACAAAAGTAGCTGCAATGCTTACCAGGAACATATTGGGACGCATTAATGAAGGAGTCCTGATAGTAACACCAGGTGATCGAGATGATGTATTAATCGCAGCAATGATGTCTCGTGTAGCGAATAGCTATCCCAGTATCGCAGGTGTGGTTTTAACCGGGGGAATCGAACCCCCAAAATCTGTTATGAAACTTATCAGAGGCTTGTCCGGTTTTCGTGTCCCAGTTCTGGCAATGCCAACAGATACATTTGATACTGCATTAAAGATTTCTAAGATCAACACCAGCCTTTTTTCCACGGATAAAAGGAAGTTGGGTCTCGTTCAAGCGCTTATGAGTAAACATGTCGAACAGGAAGCATTAGAAAATGTATTTGAGATAGAAGCACCTCGCAAAACAACTCCAATTGCTTTTCTTCACAAGTTGGTCAGCATGGCTGCAAGTGATAGAAAACGAATTGTAATGCCCGAAGGCGATGAGGAGAGAACACTCTGCGCCTCACAACGTATCGTTGAGAGAGGAATAGCGGATATAATTCTTCTTGGAGATGAAAAGAAAATTCAGAAAGCTGCGATTAAGTTCGGAGTTGCGCTTGGCAACATTCAGATACTAGATCCGACCAATGCGCCGCAATTAGATGAATATATCTCCATATATATGGAATTACGGAAACATAAGAATATCACTGAATATAATGCCCGTGACTTGATGATGGATCCTATATATTTCGGAACCATGATGGTGCATAAAGGCGATGCTGACGGTCTCGTTTCCGGAGCAGTGCATACTACTGCCCATACAATCCTGCCGGCTTTTCAGATTATTAAGACCAAGCCGGGAATCTCCCTGGTTTCATCGATCTTTTTCATGTGCCTGCCGGATAAAGTATTGGTTTATGGCGATTGTGCTGTCAATCCAAACCCGGGTTCTGCTGAACTTGCTGATATTGCTATCGCAAGCGCCAACACTGTTGCCGCTTTTGACTTTGAGCCATATGTCGCTATGCTGAGCTATAGTACCGGCGAATCAGGAACAGGACCCCAGGTTGAGAGAATTCGTGAGGCGACAGCAATAATCAAGAAAAATGCCCCGGATCTCAAAGTCGAGGGACCAATTCAATACGATGCGGCAATCTCACCCAAAACCGCAAAAGCCAAGCTACCGGGAAGCGCCGTAGCGGGTCGGGCAAATGTGTTTATTTTTCCTGATCTGGATGCTGGAAATACCGCCTACAAAGCAGTGCAAAGATCAGCAAATGCTATTGCAGTGGGACCTGTTTTACAAGGTCTTAACAAACCGGTAAATGACCTGAGCAGGGGTTGTCTGATAGAGGATATTATTTATACTGTAGCTATCACGGCTATTCAAGCGCAATGAAATCTCTATCAGGAAGTAGCTCGCTTTCGCCAGGTAGTTCACTTTCGCCGAAAGTGAGTCAGATAGTAGTAACTTCATCATATGAAACGATTCACTTTCGGCGAAAGTGAACTACTTAGGAAGCGAAATACTTAAGGGATTTCAGAAAAAAGGCAAAACAACCTATGAGCTTGACATTATCCTCAAAGATGGAATACCTGGCGGACTCCCTGCCATTACTGATATCAGCCCGGGCGAAACAGATGATTGCTGAGGGAATTGATGTTACGAATCTATCTGTTGGTGAACCTGATTTTCCTTCGCCTGCAAATGTCAAAGAGGCTGGTATTGACGCCATCCGGAATAATTTCACCAAATATACCCCGGCTGCGGGAATACCTGACCTGAGAAAAGCGGTTTCAGGTACCTTGAAGAAAGATCATAACCTGGAGTATTCGCCTGATCAGATCGTAATCACTAATGGCGCCAAACAAGCCATCGCAAGCACGCTTATTGCCCTTCTGAATCCCGGGGATGAAGTCATCTACCCCTATCCCTGTTATGCTAGTTACGTCGATCTCTGCAATATTGCCGGCGGTAAACCAGTCGGTCTTGAAACCACGCAGGACACCGGTTTCAGAATCAATCCGGAACAATTAAGCAATTTGATAAACAATCGAACCAAAGCAATAATTATTAACAGTCCGAATAATCCAACAGGAGCGGCATATTCACTTGAAGAGATGAAAGAGCTTAGTGAGCTGCTTGCTAAACATGATATTTGGCTTATTTCGGATGAGATTTATGGCAAACTCCGTTATGACGGTGAACCAGCCTTGAGTTTTGCTTCTTTGCCTGGGTTATACGAAAAGACTGCTTTAATCAACGGGGTTTCCAAGGCATTCAGTATGACCGGCTGGCGCATTGGATTCCTGGCTGCACCGGTTGTCCTCGCAAAGGCAGTCGCGAGTGTTCAGTCACAAGTTACGGGATCACCGGGAAGCATCAGCCAGAAAGCTGCATTGGAAGCCTATACAGGGGATTTATCTGAAACAGAGCGGATGAAAGACGCTTTCAGCCAAAGGAAGGAATTAATCACAAAATTACTTAGGGACATACCGGGGATATCATTTATTGAGCCGGAAGGAGCTTTTTATGTGTTCCCGGAAGTTTCCGGCTATTTTGGACGGGTGGCAGGCGATAATACAATCAGAAATTCTATGGATTTATGCCAATATCTCCTTGAGGATTATCATCTGGCATTGGTCCCGGGTTCTGCTTTTGGCGCTGACAAACATATACGATTCAGTTTTGCCGCATCCGAGGAGAATATCCGGATAGGTGTAAGCAAATTCACAGCAGGTCTTGCAAACTTTCAATGAGCAATTGCAATATTTGAGAAATTGAAAACGCATAGATATTTAATTAATTCCCGGTTTCTTCCATGTGCTAATTGCACTAAAGTTACGTATCTTCATTTTCAGGTGCTCGCACTTGCTGCCTGAAGATATCCTGTTCCGTAGAATAGATAATTTATAAGTAAATATTAAATGTCAAAACAACCCTCTGAATTAGAAAAATCCGCACTTGTGGATGCATCCCCCGAAGCATCGAAACCCGGTGTTCAAACTTTACGTGAACGATTCCAGGAATTTCTGCAACTTCTTGAATTGAACAATAAAGTTTTGAAAATAATCAGCGACATGGAAGAAAAATCTCAAGGCAACTATTTATTCGATAATAAGTATATACTCAATATGCTTGATGAGTTGAATGATGCTCTGGGCAAGATAATAGAGATTATGATCTATATCGGGGGGGACAGTTATAGAGAATTGCGTGAACGGTTTAATAAAATTAACAGTTCGATTGATTCCCTTATGCCGGGGAATCAGAAAGTAGAGGAAGAGGTTTTTGTGCTGCCCCTGGAATCCATCGGGAGAGAACATGCTCAAACTATGGGTTCAAAAAATGCCAATCTTGGTGAGATGAAATCAAAACTTGATATTCCTGTACCTGGTGGATTCGGAATAAGCTCCTGGGGATATAAGAGATTTATCGATTCAAATGATTTGCAGACAAAAATATCTGAACTAATCAAATCCACAGATTATAAAAAAAATGAAGATCTTAAGGAATCTGCTGAAGCCATCCGAGCCATGATCTTGAACAGCCCGGTTCCATCGGATCTGGTTGATGAAATAAATGAAAGTTATCATAAACTGATTGCACCCCTGGAGTATAAAAAAATATCAGTCAGGTCGAGCGCTATTGGTGAGGATACGCTCCATAGTTTTGCTGGTCAATACTATACATTTATAAATGTTAGTGAAAATGAAATAACAAACTGCTACCGTATGATACTGGCGAGCAAATTTACTCCCCGCGCCATCTACTATTTCTTAAGTCATTTAATTACAGAAAGCGATCTCGCTATGGGGGTTTGCTGCCAGGTTATGGTAGATGCGCAAGCAAGTGGGGTGGCATATTCTCATAATCCAGTGGACAAATCTGATGATTCGATTAATATTTATTCAATTTACGGGCTTGGCGACTACCTCAACAGCGGCAAACTTTCGCCCGACTACTTTCGCGTCTCGAGAAAAGATGGAACTGTTATTGACAGGAATATTGCAGATAAACCTGTCCGTTTAGTTCTTGGTGAGTCTGATGGAGCAATCGAGGAACCTGTTCCGGAAAACATGAGAAATACTCCCTCAATCACTCCTGAACACATAGCACAGATCACCGGTTATTTGTTAAAGCTTGAAGAATACTATGGATTTCAACTGGATATCGAATGGGCAGTCGATAAATCAGGCGAGCTTTATCTTCTTCAATCGCGTCCACTGCATATCCTGGACATACGCGATGATCTGGTTGAACCGGATATGTCTTCAGCGAAAATGCTTAGTAAAAGAGGAGTGGTGGTATGCCCAGGAGCCGGTATCGGGCCAATATATCATGTGACAGCAAGACCAAACGAAGTTCTGGAGATTCCACAGGGTGTTGTTCTTGCCACTAAAAATCCTGCGCCGTGGTTGATTTTAACCATGGAACGGATCAGCGCTCTCGTGACGGAAGTGGGTGGAGTCGCGAATCATCTTGCAACAATCGCAAGGGAGTACCAGGTGCCGACCCTGGCATCGGTAAAAAATGTCGCATCGATTCCAGAAGGAACGATTGTAACTGTCGATGCCACTAAAGCAATTATATATGAAGGAGAATACCAGGACCTGGTAAAAGCCCGTGAGACTGAAGATATTTTCGATGATGTTGAGGTGTTCAATCTGCTCGAAAGAATAATGAAGAAAATTTCACCTCTGAACCTGATAAATCCCGGTGATCCGAATTTCCAAATTCAAAATTGCAGAACCCTTCATGATATAATGCGGTTTGCTCATCAGAAGGCAATAGTGGAGCTGTTCAGGGGGGAACGATTTGAAAAAAGACGAAAATGGTCAGAGATGTACCTGAAAACAGACCTTCCGGTAAAAATCAATATTTTGCTATTGGAAGGTGAATTAAAGAAGTATAAAATAAAACGCGGAATATCTAATAAGGAAATTCAATCAGTTCCATTTTGTGCATTTTGGAAAGGGGTCAATCAACAGGGATGGCAGAACCAAAAGAAAATAGTTGAGCGCTATTCTATAATATCAAAGATTGAAACCTGGGCAACTGGAGACCGGGAATCCGAGTATTCCAAGAAAAGTTTTGTTATTCTCGGCAGTAATTATATGCTTTTCAGTCTGCACCTCGGGTATCATTTGATGACAATAGAATCTATGATAACCCCTGAGCCTGATAAAAATTTTGTAAAATTGCAGCATAAAGGCGGCGGAGCGTCCAGAGAGAGGCGAATACGCAGGATAAAGCTCATCTCGAGTGTTCTCAGCCTGATGGGATTTGAACATCACAGCAGCGGCGATGTACTCGATACGACTCTTGCTTGTGAATCAGATGAATGCATGATAGAAAAATTATCTATTATCGGAAGATTGACGATGATGACCAAGCAACTGGATATGGCGCTTGGAAATGATCGCATCGCAGAATGGCATACAAATGATATAATTCGCCAGCTTGGATTAGGTGCAAAAGAAAGTTAGCAGGAGAAGTTACATGAAGCAGACAATTCTTATTGTCGATGATGAACCTGATATGCTCACATTACTTTCGCGCATTATAGCATTGAAATCGTCATATCACGTTACGACTACGATTAATGCATTGGAAGTACCTGGATTGCTCGAGAATAACCAGTATGATTTAATTATCACAGATTTGCATATGCCCGGATATTCAGGTATAGACCTGCTCCGGCAAGTCCGGGAACAGAATCGTCATGAGGAGGTTATAATCATTACTGCATTCAGATCTTTTGAATCAGTAAGTGAAGCAATATCATTGGGTGCTTATGACTATATAACAAAGCCGTTTTCAAGGGAGCAGATTCTATATATTATCGAAAAAGTGATGCGTTGGCAGCGAGCAAAAAAATCAGAATCTGAGATGAATGCAATATTAGAAATGAAACCTTTTGAAATTGCAGCGGATGCTTTTAAAAAACAATATATCCATTATTTAATGGAAAGTGAATTAAACGACCCTAAGGAACTTTCCGGCATTTCAGGTTTGCCTGTTGATGATTTTATTTCTGAGTGATCCGGGCTAATGCTCGGTTGTTCAGAAGCATACTTGATTACAAATAGTGCTGAAACTACATTAAATATTAATATTCAGGTAACAGGAAAAACAAAACTGGAGCAGAACATGAACGTTTTTGATTTCGCTATGAAAATGGAGAAAGATGGCGAAGAATATTATCGTAACCTCATTGCACAAACAGATGATAAGGGCCTAAAAACGATACTCGGAATATTAGCTGATGAAGAAGTAAAACATTACAACGTTTTCAAGGCGATGAACGAGCATCAAGCCGAATGGTCTGAAAGTAGTCTGATGATCTCTGCTGTGAATGTTTTTGAGGAATACAAGAATCAAGGCGAAGAAAGCCTGGCGAAGTACGGCGATGAAGCCGCCGCGGTTTACAAAACAGCTCAAGAGGTAGAGAAAAAGAGCGAAGAAATTTACCGGAAGAAAGCGGAAGAAATCGACGACGAAGAACAGATTAAAATGCTTCACAGAATTGCTGATGAAGAGAAGAGGCATTGGAATATTTTACAAAATATCATTGAGATGATTGAGCGTCCTGGCAGTTGGCTGGAAAACGCGGAGTGGAGGCACCAAGAAGAGCATTAATCATTATCTTTAAAATAGCACGTTTAAATTTACCCGGCTTTACAGGCTGGGTTTTTTATGAGTAACTTATTTCAATAATGAAATGCCTGGTCTATCGGCGAAAAAAAGAAAAACCACAAAGATTGCAGAGAAACCACAAAGGACTCAGAGAAATTCTCTGCGAACTTTGTGCCTGCTTTGTATTTTCTGTAGTAAAACAATTTCGAAAACATGATGCATTATTCTTGATAAACTTATAGACTTCATTATCAGTTTTGTCAGGGTAATCCGGAAATATATTTCATATTAATAGTGGATTCCCGGATTAAATCCGAGAATGATGCCTTATACAATAAACAATACTTTATACTGAGAATAAGATTGTCAGAAAGACCCGAAGGGTCGAAATCATGTAGCGCGGGGCGTAAGCCCCGGGAATATGAAAGCACTCTTTATGCAGTCCCGCAGGGACGAAAGAAAATCAAAAAGTAGCTGCATTAAACAGAAAAACAGCATTTTGACCAACTAATCTTGAGAATACCTTTAAAAGAATAAAATGACATTTCTCAATCTTGCACTTTTGTCAGGATTATCCCTGGCAGCAATACCTCTTCTGATTCACCTGCTTGCGAAGAGACGGTTGAAGCGTCAGCCTTTTCCTACGCTTGAATTTCTGCGCCGTCTTCAAACGCACAGGATGAGGCAGTTGAAAATACGTCAAATCCTGTTGCTGATACTGAGAACACTGGCTGTCCTGTTTTTAGCCCTTGCTTTCATCCGCCCTGCGTTCCTGCAATCTGGATCAAAAGCACAAAACCGCACAGATACTATCATATTGCTGGATTTGTCAGCTTCAATGTCTGCGCGCCGCCCGGAAGGAATCCCAGTAATAAATGCCCGTAGTGCAATAAAAGAGATAATAAATTCAATCGGAAATGAAAGCCGGGTTGCATTGGTTGTGGCTGACGATAGTGGTGACCGTGATATGGATTGGTATATTCCCGGCGCGGGGAATGTTTCATGGATTGACAGGCTTGAAACCGATGGTAGGTCAACAGCTATATTACCTGCCTGGAAACGTGTCGCCGAGCTGTTCAAATCAAGCGCATCTCCTGACAAAGATCTTATCTGGATTTCTGATTACAGCGATATTCTGCCGGATAGTCTCCCTACTTTACCGGAAAATGTTTCGTTAATTCGTATCCCTGTTGCAGATATCGGAACCCCGCTGAATGTATTTGTAAATAAAGTATCATCAACCATACCAAATGCTCAACCTGGATCGGTAGTGGAAATCGAGGCTGACCTTGCGATGGTCGGCGGAAACGCTCCAATCAATGTTATCGTCACTGCAAACCTGGACGGACGGCGCGTTGCAGAAAGTGAAGTGACATTATCTGCCAATAACCAGACGACTTATAAGTTTTCAGTTAAGACCGTTTCTACTGGTCTTATTCCGGGTGAACTTCAGATTGAGGTTGAGGATGCTCTTTCAATTGATGACCGCTTTCCCTTCGTTGTCAATATCCCCGCGAGACAACGAGTTTTAATTGCAGGTGATGATTACAAGGCTATTCGATACCTGGAACTTGCTCTGAATCCCAAAAATTCAGGTTCAGGGAATTATATTGTTGATCTTGTTCGTGGCGGTTTGCAGGGAATTCAACTTTCAAATTATGACATTATTCTCCTTGCCGGGCTTTCATCTCCCGGAGACACAGAAGTTCGGTTATTGCAGCAGTTTCTTGGATCAGGGAAGGGACTCTGGTTATTCCCCGGAAATAATATCGATGTCCCGAAATATAACCGTGGAATATTGCCTCAACTTGGAATTGGTCCAATTTTATTGGATGGTCTATCAGGTACTCATCGAAAGAAATGGGAGGATTTTGACGCGGGACATCCCGCGCTTAAAGGCATAATTAATCCACAGGGTTTTTACGATACACCGGAAGTGTATCGGTCGTTTGTGGTTCAGGAGACGAAAACCGACCGGGTCTTGATACGGTTGTCAGACGGTTCTCCCTTTTTATTAGAGAGTAATTTTGAAAATGGAAGGGTATGGTGGACTTCATGCGCTGTCGATACTTCCATGACTGACTGGCATATCAGCGGTATTTTCGCCCCGATGATCCAGAGCGGAGTAAATTACCTGATCACCGGTTATGGACGATCACAGCCTGAAATTGCGTGTGGTGAACCGGTCTTCTGGAAAATGCCTGAAAAAGCTGTTGCCGCTTTACGTGACGTTAAAGATCCTATGGATAACCTGCTGCCTGCCGTACCCGGATTTCATAAAGGTATCCGTACCTGGCGTACCGATATGACAAACTGGCCGGGTCATTATTATATGATTAATGGCGAAGGGATTGATCTTGTAAAAGCTGTAAGGATTGCCGCATCTGAAAGCGACCTTTCGGTATCAGAAACCGAGCTTTCAACATTGCCTGGAAATCTAATCAAACAGAACCCTGGGGAATCCTTATCCGAAGCATTAATCAGGATGCGCCACGGCAGGGAAATAAGCTGGTGGTTCATTCTATTTGCGGTTATGGCACTATTCGCAGAAACCCTGATAGCACGTGAAAAACGTTCACCTGTCAGCCTAGGAGCAGCGGGGTCAGGCGGTGCGAAAAAGACTGAATGACTGGAAAACAGTTAGTTACCCTGCTCTAATAGAATAGGAACTTACCTTGTTGCTTTATCACTCAATCCAAATGGAACAAAGTATTATAGTGTTCTTGTTATTATTGCTAGTTCCAAAATCGATTGTTCATTTCCCGGACATCAAGCTGTCCGGGGCACACAAAATCAAACGAACTTCATTTTGAGAGATACTAAAGTTCTTAATCCATATCAAATTCAGTTGATTTTTCGATTCCCTTGACTATCTCGGAAAAAATCTCTATCAGTTTTATATTCTGCTTGGACATCATCATTGCATTTCCAATTATTGAGTAATAGAGGATTGTAAGACGTGTTTTTGATTCTCGACTCTGGACACGTTCAATTTGATTTTGATTGAGATGTTCGGCAAGCTCTCTCAGCCTCTTATCATTTTCGATAACAGTCTCATATTTCTCGAATTCCCTGTTATCTAAAATTGTCTCGACATCAATCAGGATAACATCAAGAAGTTCTTTCACTTCCTTGAGATCCTCTGTCTGTACAGTTAATAATCCCTTATGATTATTATTGACATGCATATAAGATCTCATAGTTATGTCTCGATGTCCGTCCGCCAATTTCTGTAAGCGCCGGATAGTTTGTCCGTACATATACGAGATCTTCGCATCCTCTTTTTGTAACAACCTCATGGATTTAAATACATTTGCAATAATGATATTTGCCCAGCGTTGTATCCTTTTGGTCTTGATCTTTTCTGACTTCAGTGAATAAACATTCTGGTAAATGAGAGCATTTAATGTTATGTCGAGTGATTCACGAATTTCATGAAGCAATAAGCCCATGTGTTCAAAAGTTGTTGATATCGAATCGGTTACATCAGTGATCTTTTTAAGGTTAAATACCTGGTCGATTTCCTTTTGCTTCTTTATCTCACCATGTTTTGCACGGTTTTTCCAGAGTGTGAATGCAACAAACGCAAGCGCCAAACCTACACCATATCCCTTGGCATAGAAAATTGTCACAGCTACCAGTCCCGATACGGTAAATGCCAGCATCGCCGTCATGAACCAGCCGCCTATTACCGTCAAAACACCTGTAATCCTGTAAACTGCGCTATCGCGACCCCAGGCTAAATCCGCAAATGAGGTTCCCATTGAAACCATGAAGGTCACATAAGTGGTTGAAAGTGGCAGTTTTTGAGATGTCGCATATGAAATAACTGCGCTGGCAACCATCATGTTAACGGAAGCGCGTAATAAATCAAATGACGGATACTGTTCCGAATCATTGTCGGCTTTATATTTCGTAGTATCCATTCTTCTCGAAATCCATCTAACCAAGGGTGGAGGAGTTAAGAGTCTAACGAAACTAAAAACACCAATCATCATTCGTACTATTGCTCGTGACAGAAAAATAGATTCATATTTATCTTCTTCTTCCGATGATTGCTGTCCCAGGGTAAGCTCGGTTTCCGAAACTGTACGAGCTTTCTTCGAAAACCAGAGGGTTATAACCATAATTAACCCGGCAATCAATATCATGAACGTTTCAGTCGGAACCGCTTTGCCTAATGCGCCCATAGACATTGTCATTGGCGCGTCACTTGCCGAGGCAAAATTATAGGCGTGGTAACCTGCCATAGGAACGCCGATAAAGTTTACCAGGTCATTAGCCGCAAATGCCATCGCCAGCGCAAATGTTCCAATTAAAACTATCGGTTTCAGGATGTTAACTTTAAATAAGAGTAATATTTGGAGAAAAACAGCAGATATCACAAAAATATAAAACATTATTAATAATGCATTATTTCTTATCCATTCTGCAGTCTCAGCAGGGATAAATGTTGCGCCTTTTGCGCCTTTTACCAGGATAAAATATGTGATAAACGCTAATGCGACACCGCCCCATAATGCGCCATATCTTTTTAATCTTTTAGTATAATCAAAAGTGAATAATATCCGGCTGAAAAACTGAACCAATGCACCAAATATAAAAGCGACGACCACTGACAACAGTATCCCGAAGATTATCATCATTGCTTTGCTGGTATTGATATATTGGCTTAATGTTATAAGCGATTCGCCTGACTGAAGTATCTTCAAAATTGATACAGCAACTGCGCCGCCAAGCAACTCGAATACAATGGAAACAGTGGTAGAGGTAGGAAGCCCGTAAGTATTAAAGAGATCAAGAAGCATTATATCCGTAATCATAACCGCCAGGAATATTACCATCAGTTCCGGCATATTAAAAAATTGCGGATTGAATATTCCCTTCCTCGCAACTTCCATCATGCCACTGGAGAAACTGACGCCAACTATAATACCCAGGCTGGCGATAATCATGATCACAAACCGTGGCGCTACCCGCGATCCAAATGATGAATTAAGAAAATTGACCGCATCATTGCTGACGCCAACGACCAGGTCAAATATAGCAAACGCGATCAAAATTATAACCGCTATAAATAATAATTCCATACCCATGAGTCTTCTCGATTATCCTTAGTGAATTCAAATAATTGGTACTTCATGCTGCAATACAAGATGATTGCCTTTAGCTTAACAATTTTGCAGGCTGATAACAAACATAAAAGTACAAATTCTTAATTTCGCATATTTGTTTCGGAGTGTTCTTTAGCGAGCAAATATTACCGAGCTTGATTTGTGAATCGATACATAAACTCTGACTTGCCAATCAGCCGACTGGTTCTAAATTAATAGTACCTTAAGTGAGAAAATTTCAGGGGGAATCCTATTTAAATCATATTATTCGATGGGACTATTGCTTTGTATTGTATATTTATGTAATATACATCTATGGATGACATTATGGAAAACTGCACCGGTTTTCAGTGGGACGAAGGTAACATCGACAAGAATTGGATTAAGCATAAGGTTCTGAACATTGAATGTGAGCAGGTGTTTTTTAATACCCCGGTATTTATACTGGAAGATACAAAACATTCAGGCGATGAAAACAGGTGGTATTTATTGGGAAAGACAGATTTTGACCGTCATCTTTTTATAGTGTACACCATACGTGATAACCTGATCAGGGTAATATCCGCCAGGGATATGAGTAAAAAAGAGAAAGAGATATATAATGAGCAAAACTAAGAAAATACCTGGATTCAGGTCAGAGGACGAGGAACGTGATTTTTGGTCGGAAAAGGATTCATCAGAATACCTGGACTGGAAGAAATCAAAGAGCGTTATTTTTTCACGGCTGAAACCATCAACCAAAACAATCTCTCTCCGTCTCCCGCAATTCTTATTAGAAGAGATCCGGCTCCTCGCCAACAAACGCGATGTCCCATATCAATCTTTGATCAAGATTTTCCTGAAAGAGAGAATAGACCGCGAACTAAAAAGAACTGCCTGATACGACTGAGGCGAACTACCAGTTTTTAATCTTTTCACAACTTGTCAGTCAACTGACTGATTCTTGTATTTCAATTCAAAATCCAAAACTCAACATTCAAAATATTTTTGAAGATAGTCTTATCCACAATATAAAATAAACAAAGATTTCTTGTTATTAAAGATTCGTCATTGTATATTAACTTTGTGCAAAGGATAAATTCTGTAGAATAATAAGTTTGCTTCTATAGGAGCTATGATGAATGAAAATGAAATACTGAGAAAAATTTCAACAAATTTGACAGAACGAAAAAACTCAGCGGCTTTGAGCAATTATGAAGTTCTCTGTAATAATATCAAATTTGTAAATGACTTATTTAAATTTGTAGTTCATTCGTTTCATGGGCTTCAGTTTTCTTTTAAAGAAAGTTTAAGAGAAGATTCATTGCTGAACAACGAGTATAAAAATACCAGCGATTTGCATCCGTTTATATCGATTGTACCAAGAATAATATCAAATGGTTTAGCCGTTGCAGATAAGTTTACATTGTACACTGAACCTGATGACAGGTCTGGGATAACTACAGAGAATATTGCTTTATTGCGTAGAGGGTTTCTTGAATATAACCACTTAGTTACGGCAACAAGACAGTACATCGACAGTATTGTATCAGATTCATATCAATTGTGCCTCTTAGAACCAAAGTCGTTTAATTATCACGTACTAATTTCTCTCAATAGTTTCGACAAATATGCTACTAAATCTTTAAGCCAGGCTCTTTTTAATGAGGAAATAAGGGATTGTTTAGATGAATTCGGCAAATTGAGATTCAGGGATTGGAAAAGATCGGCAATAACGGAATGTTCCCATACAACTTTTGGAAAAAAAATTGATTTTCTCTTTTCTGTTCTTGGTATTGCTTCACCCACTTCTCTTGCAGAAGAGATGAAAGATCTTTTTAAATTTTCTTCCGAATTCACACATATCGGCTACGTTTCGACATTCTTTTCTTCATCTTCTGGGGCTGAAGTTATATTTGGTGATGATATTGGACCTTATTTGCCAAGTACAGAGAATTTTGGCGAGTTGAAATATGAAATACTTGAAACAATATTCAAATCATTCATAAAAGTATATTTGCCATCCGTTGTAAAATGTATTGAAAAATTACTTTGTGAAGACGAAGCCAAGAAATATGCCACAGAAATTTTGAAACTTATCAATCAACTCAATGACAAGCTGAAAACACGAAATTCACAATACTATTTCTTTGTAAAAAGCGGTTTAATCGGCTCAAGAAAAACAATTGAATTAAAGTGTATGTGTGGTGTGGGTAGGAATTGGAAACCACTGCATGAAAAATCAGAGCTTTTCTGTACTGGTTGTGGAAGTTCCTTCAATATTCTTGAGGTTGAGGGGGATGGTGGGTATATCATTACAAGCAATGGTCCGGCAAAAATAATAGGTGCTGATGTCCCAGATTTTGAAGATCTTCCAAAAGAAAAACAAATAGAAATGTTGAAACAAATAGAAGCCTTGAACAAAGAGAAATTTGGCAACTAACAAGGTGTTGCTCCGAACCGCTATTCTGCTGGCGCTCTTTAGCAGCAGATGAGTTTAGCCATTAAATTTTGAAAGAATAATCATATTTAGGAGGAAACGAGATATGGCTTATCGTGAAATGTGGGAGGCTGAAGTTCGGCATGAAGAATTGAATAAATACCGCCATATAAGAGGCTCAGATAGACATATCGTGGAACAAAAGGCGACCGCCCAGAAACTTGTTTGGGATGAGATGTGGGAAAAGAAACAGGCGGCTGAACAAAAGAAAATGGCAAAAGAAGCTGCTGTAAGGAGCAAAGAAGAAAAGAAGGAGTTGGCAATAACTAAAACAAAAGAAGCGCAAGAAGCCATCAATCAACTCGAAACAATACTATTACATACGTTAAAAGTGGATGATGCTATAGATTGGAATATCTTGCTTAACAAGAAAAAGTACCCAGAGAAGAAGCCCGCCAAACCCAAGCCTGTCCCCGATCCTGATGAACCCGACAGATCATTCGAGATATATAAGCCTTATCTGGGCTTCTTCGATAAATTGTTCCCTAAATTAAGAAAGAGAAAGGAAGATGAAGCTGAAGAAAAGTTCACCTCTGATCATAAGGCATGGGAGAAAAAGAAGCATCAAATTCATAAGAAAAACAAGAAATTAGAAATTGATCATGCTGAAAGTGTCAAAAATCGGGAAATCAATAAAAGCAAGTTTGAAGAAAAGCAGGAGGAAGGTAATAAAAGAATATTGGAAAAGAAAAACCAATACCTAAACAAAGAGTTAGACGCAATTTCTGATTACTGTGAGATGGTATTAGCAAATTCTGAATACCCGGACTATTTCCCTCAAGAATGGGATCTAGACTATCTTACAGACACAAAAATACTAATTGTTGATTATTCTCTTCCTGATATAGATATCCTGCCTACTGTTAAGACTGTAAAGTATATAATTACAAGGGACGAATTCACAGAAACCAACTTGTCAAATGCCGCTCTAAATAAATTGTATGACGAACTTCTTTATCAGATTGCGCTAAGGACCATTCACGAGTTGTATGAGGCAGACGTTGTAGATGCACTCGATTCCATTGTAATCAACGGTTGGGTTGAATCAATAGATAAAGCGACTGGTCAGAATACAAACGCTTGCATAATGTCTCTACAAGCGTCTAAAGATGAGTTTTTAACAATCAATCTTGAAAAAGTTGATCCAAAGGCTTGTTTCAAGCAACTGAAAGGGATTGGTAGTAGTAAGCTGCATGGTTTGTCGCCTGTTGCACCAATTATCAGTATCGACAAAGAGGATCGACGTTTTGTTTCGGCGTATGATGTGGTAGATGGAGTGGATGAATCTGATAACCTTGCTACGATGGATTGGCAAGATTTCGAAAATCTGATTCGTGAGATTTTTGAAAAAGAATTTGTCAGCTCTGGTGGTGAAGTAAAAATAACTCAAGCGAGTCGGGACGGCGGTGTTGATGCGGTTGCATTTGATCCAGATCCAATAAGAGGAGGAAAGATCGTAATTCAAGCAAAGCGATATACTAATACAGTAGGTGTTTCTGCTGTCAGGGATTTGTATGGAACCGTAGTTAACGAAGGAGCTACTAAAGGTATTCTGGTGACTACAGCCGATTATGGTCCTGATGCTTATAAATTTGCTAAAGGGAAACCATTGACACTCTTAAACGGTAGCAACTTATTGCATTTGCTCGAAAAGCATGGGCATAGAGCCAAGATTGATCTAAAGGAGGCAAAAATATTTTTTGCCGAACAAAAAACCTGACAATCTCATCCAGGCTACATCACTGAAGTGAACCGGAATCGGTTATGTTAAACAGGTTCTGTTGGATGATATTCCTGCTTTCGGAGGATGGACATTACGGATGAAAGAGTATATTTTATCTCCTGTACTTGAACGCAGGCGAGATTTTCCGGGCTGTTCAGATACTCTTGTTTTTCAATTAACCTTATAACCAGGAATTCCCAATGCTTTCACTGACAAAATTATTTGATGATATTGCAGGCTCCTCCAATAAGGATGCTTCCTCAAAAGAGGATATTTCACCGTTATTGGCGACATGTGTCATACTCCTTGAAGTGGCTTATGCCGATGATGAATTTTCGCCCGTTGAAAAAGAGCATATGATAGACACGCTATGCGAATATTACGATCTTTCACGGGATGACGCGAAGATGGTTATCAATGAGGCTATGAAAGCAAGAGACAAGAGCCTCGATATATTTCAGTTTACCAACCGTATCAACAGCTCAATGACCGATGATGAAAAATGGGAATTGATGATCGAAGTGTGGCGGATTATCCTGGTTGACGATACGCTTGATGCCCATGAAGATTATATCGCCCATAAACTCGCCCGGCTTCTCAATATGAAACACGAGGATTTAATCGACGCAAAGTTAACTGCGAAAGACAGTTTCCGGGATAGCGATACCGCGTAAGTTGTTATTATTTTGTTTATTCTGGCAGTGTATTTTAATATTCTCAAAACAATATTTTCACGCAAAGACGCAGAGAAATATATTTATATCTTGAAAAGAATGCTCGATTTAAGATCGACGTGTCATCTCCCTGACATCAAGCTGTCAGGGGCACCCTGCACCTTGCAATAAAGCTATTTCACAAGCTCTTAAAGAAATCATTCTTAATTCATAATTCATAATTCTTAATTGCTTCCTGTGTGGCCCGATTGCTTGCTGTCGGGTTTCACTGCAACCCAACAAGATAGAGCATTTACCCGCATAACCATCAATGCAGCCTTTGTTTTTCTATCGGCAATAATTACTTTGCAGAAAATCTTGAACCTGACAGGGATTCTGTTTCATTTCTATGGTTAATTATGGCAAAAACAAAAAGCGGTAGCAAGAGAAAAAAAGCAACACCTACACCATCAAAGTCAATTTCATTTATCAAACCTTTTCCACCTCGTTGGAAATGGTTGACTGACAGCCGGTTTCTTGTGCCGTTTGTGTTGTATTTAGTGATTTTGTATGTTTGGCGGGAAAATGTCTTCAACGGGATGGGATTGAACATCTCGGGCGACCGGGTAGCGTCAATGAGCCTGAAACGAATTGTCGCCAACTGGCTCGAACAGGGAGTATTTCCTTTCTGGAATCCTTACTTCTATGGCGGAGTCGCCATGTTCGAGTCGTTCCAGTCAAGCTGGTTGTTCAACCCGATGTTATGGATCGTGGAGGGTCCGTTTCCCGACCCGTCCCAGCCCGGTTTTTTCAATGGCGGGCTTGGCTGGCTGCTGTTCTTTAATTCCCCGGTTGACATAATCCTGTTTCATCATCTTCTCGGCGCGGTGGGTGTTGCATTCCTGGTTCGTCATCTCGGTGGAAAGGGATGGGCGCAGTTTATCGCCGGATTGTTATTCCTGCTCAGTCCGCAATTAGTAGTCCTCGGTGATGTGGGGCATGGATCGAAACTTTTCGCCATGTGCTGGCTGCCCTGGGTGCTGCTGACTCTTGATCGAGCGTTAGATAAACCGGGTTTGCTGCGAATCGCCCTTATGTGCGCTGCTTTCGGTATGATGATGTACGCTCAGCATATTCAAGTCGCATATTACGGTTATATGATGGCGGGTTTCTGGTGGCTGGCGCGTTCCCTGGTAAATCTCAAAGATAAAAATCTGAAACGGATACCTGTTGATACCGGCATTTTTGCCATTGGAGGAATTGCAGGATTATTTACCACAGCAGTGATCTATTTCAACACCCTGTCGTATTCGAAGGACTCCATTCGTGGTGTAAAGGGTGTGACCTGGGATTACGCTACGAGCTGGTCTTTTCATCCACAGGAATCCCTCGCCATGTTCGTTCCGGATTTCTTCGGGTTTGGCGGAAAGACATATTGGGGTTATTTACCATTCACCGATATGCCCCTCTATTGGG
>Ga0075120_10000218_pt1 | contig 47154 bp, 52 predicted proteins | sample AntAceMetag02UKL_FD_69792 | JGI IMG/M metagenome (GOLD analysis project Ga0075120, IMG submission 69792) | Saline lake microbial communities from Ace Lake, Antarctica - Antarctic Ace Lake Metagenome 02UKL | ecosystem: Environmental > Aquatic > Non-marine Saline and Alkaline > Saline | place...
CCCATGGTTCCGGGAGCGACAACAATGTCCACCTCTTGACTCACCATCACCTTCTCAGGGGTAACGACTTCCAAATGTAGCTTTCCCATGGATTATCCCCTCTTTTTATTTACTGCCGGCAATCTTCTCAGCTTTTTCCTTTACCTGTTCGATACCACCGACCATATAAAACGCAGCTTCCGGCAAATCATCATGCTTACCCTCGATAATCTCCTTGAAGCCCTTGACTGTCTCGGCCACAGGCACATAAGCTCCCGGTGTTCCGGTAAACGTCTCGGCCACATGGAAAGGCTGGGAAAGAAAACGTTGAATCCGTCGCGCCCTGGCGACGGTCATTTTGTCTTCATCGGACAGCTCATCCATACCCAGAATAGCAATGATATCCTGTAGTTCCTTATATTTCTGAAGGGTTCGCTGCACCATCATTGCCGTATGATAGTGTTCTTCGCCAAGATAGTTCGGGTCCAGAATTCTGGAACCGGAATCCAGCGGATCCACAGCCGGATAAATACCAAGCTCCGTCAAGGGCCTTGACAACACAACGGTTCCATCGAGATGGGCAAATGTTGTTGCAGGCGCCGGGTCGGTAAGGTCATCCGCAGGCACATACACGCACTGAACCGATGTAATGGAACCCTTTGTGGTTGAAGTAATCCGCTCCTGCAAGGCACCGAGATCGGTACCCAGTGTAGGCTGATAACCCACCGCGGAAGGCGTACGACCCAGGAGCGCCGATACCTCAGCACCGGCCTGCGTAAATCGAAAGATGTTGTCCACAAAGAGCAGAACATCCTGACCCCGTTCATCCCTGTAATACTCAGCCGCTGTCAGTGCGGAGAGTGCCACCCTTGCACGGGCGCCGGGGGGCTCCGTCATCTGCCCGTAAATCAGAGCAGCTTTGGGAAGAACGCCCGATTCCTTCATCTCCATATACAGGTCGTTACCCTCTCTCGTGCGCTCACCGACACCGGCAAACACGCTGATACCACCGTGCTGCATGGCGATATTATGGATCATCTCCATCATAACGACCGTCTTGCCGACACCGGCACCGCCAAACATCCCCATTTTACCGCCCCTTGGGAACGGAACCAGGAGATCAATGACCTTTACGCCGGTTTCAAGTACGTTTACGGAAACGTCCTGCTCTTCAAATGATGGTGCGGGACGATGAATAGGATAGAACTCCGTCGCCTCAACCGGACCCAGACCATCCACTGGTCTTCCGACCACGTTGAGAACGCGACCCAAACCCGGATCCCCTACGGGCATCATAATGGGACTTCCCGTATTCTTAACCGGCATGCCCCGTACAAGGCCGTCGGTCACGTCCATGGCAATACAGCGCACCACATTATCACCCAGATGCTGGGCAACTTCAACAACCAGATTATCCTCGACGTCGTTGATTGCCGGGTTGCTGATCAGGAGTGCAGTTAGGATTTCAGGGAGTTCACCATCACCAAACTCCACATCGACGACCGGACCAATGATTTGTATTAATTTGCCCTCATTCATGGTTAAATAAAGACCTCCTTATAAGGTTAAAACCGTTATCCCTTCAAGGCGGCAGCGCCACCCACAATGTCCATCAATTCAGCAGTAACAGCCGCCTGTCGTGCTTTATTGTATGCAAGGGTAAGACTTTCCACAAGATCGTCACAATTCCTGGAAGCATTGTCCATGGCAGCCATGCGCGCGGCATGCTCGCTTGTTTCGTTTTGTAGAAATGCGTTATAAATCTGTACATTAACGTGTTTGGGTAAAAGTTCAATCATCAGCCCTTCGGGATTCGGTTCGCACAGGTATTCCGCTTCAGCCCCGGACTGTTCTTCCGCTTCAACAACCGGAGGCTCAACAGGAATCAGTTTCACCAATGTGGGCAACTGTTTGCCCATACCGAGAAAACGGCTGTAAATCATATAGACGCCATCCACCTCGTCTGCAAGATAACGATCGATCATACCTCTGCTGATTTGATTCACAAAGGATATGTCGACACTCCCGTAGGCATTTATATGGCTTCCAATGAGATCATACCCTCTTTTTTTAAAATAATCACGTCCCCGTTTTCCAACCGCTGTCACAGCGATGTCAACGCCACTATCTTTTTCTTGACTCACCCACTTTTCAGCCCGGTGGAACAGATTGGAATTGAAACTGCCGCAAAGGCCCTTATCGCCTGAGAAATGCAACAGCTCCACCCGAGAAACCTTCTCCTTCTTCACGAGCAGAGGGTGAATATCAGGTTCGATCCGGCTTGCCAGATTTCCAAGCACTTCCGCGAACTTGGTCGCGTAGGGCTCGAAGCTCTCCATTTTCATCTGGGCGCCGCGGAGTTTGGCAGCAGCAACCATATTCATGGCTTTGGTAATTTGCCGCGTATTCTTAACAGCGCCTATCTTCCGCTTAATGTCGCTTAAGGTTGCCATGTGGCCTTTCTCTCTTTAGTTATCCGAAAAGTTTACGTCCCCTTCATGTCCGAAACAATAAGACGAATCAGGCTGCGGGTTGAAAAATTCCCTCAAATTCTCCCAGAGCCTTTTTCAGGTTACCGTCCGTTTCCTCTGAAATATCACCTTTTTCCTTAATATCCGCCAAGATGTCGGCATATTTGCTTCCCATAAATTCAAGCATCTGTTTTTCATATTCAAGAACAGAATTTTCAGGCCACTTGTCCAGAAAACCATTTGAACCGGCATACAGGATCGCCACTTCTTTCTCGGCACTCATGGGCTGAAATTGTGGCTGTTTTAAGATTTCCACCAGTCTGCGGCCTCGATCCAGCTGTTTCAGCGTGGCTTTGTCAAGATCGCTACCGAAAGCGGCAAAGGCTTCCAGTTCACGGAACTGGGCCATATCCAGTTTTAGAGAACCCGCAACCTTTCTCATGGCCTTTGTCTGGGCAGCACCACCCACGCGGGAAACGGAAAGACCCACATTAATGGCCGGCCGAATGCCCGAAAAGAAAAGATTCGGCTCAAGATAAACCTGGCCGTCCGTAATGGAAATAACATTGGTGGGGATGTAGGCGGAAACGTCACCTGCCTGGGTTTCGATAATCGGAAGTGCCGTCAGGGAACCCGCCCCCAGTTTATCATTAACCTTGGCCGCGCGCTCAAGAAGCCTGGAATGATTGTAGAAGATATCTCCTGGAAATGCCTCACGTCCGGGGGGTCGCTTGAGCAAAAGAGAAACCTGACGATACGCCGTCGCCTGTTTTGAAAGATCGTCGTAAATAATCAGGGCATGTTTTCCCTGGTCTCGGTAGTATTCGCCAATGGCGCATCCGGCATAGGGTGAAATAAACTGCTGGGTGGCAGGATCGCTGGCACAAGCCGCCACAACGGTTGTGTATTCCATGGCACCGGCTTTTTCCAGAATGTTCACCACTTGTGCCACAGTTGATTTCTTCTGCCCCGTTGCCACATAAATGCAGTAAACATCCGTATCCTTCTGATTGATGATAGCGTCCACACAGATGGCCGTTTTCCCGATCTGCCTGTCGCCGATGATCAACTCACGCTGGCCCCTTCCCACCGGCGTCATGGCATCAATGGCCTTGATACCCGTGTACATGGGTTCGGAAACGGATTGCCGGTCAATAACGCCTGGCGCCACCATCTCGAGCCGATTAAATTGGGTGGCTTCAATGGGTCCCTTACCGTCAAGGGGTTGCCCCACAGCGTCAATAACGCGTCCGAGAACCGCCTCTCCCACTGGGATTTCAGCAATCTTTCCGGTCCTCTTGACCGTATCGCCTTCTTTAATTTTGGAGTCATCGCCCATAATGGCAACACCCACGTTATCTTCTTCCAGATTAAGACAAAGGCCAAATATGCCTCCGGAGAATTCCACCATCTCCATGGCCATGACCTTCTCAATCCCGTATACGCGAGCGATACCATCACCCACAGACAAGACGGTTCCGGTCTCACTAACTTCGACCTTCTTTTCATAGTCTTTAATCTGACCCCGGATTATCTCACTTATTTCTGCAGCTCTGATCTCCATTAGTTATATTCACCCCTTTTTAATGATTCTTTTAGTCCTTCAAGCTGTGCCCTGACACTGCCATCCAGTACCAAATCACCTATCTTAACGACAAGCCCTCCAATGAGAGACTCATCCTCTTCCACGTTGGTTTTGACCGTCTTAGAAGTGATTTTTGCAAGGACAGCATCCAGTTTGCCCATTGCCTCATCTTTCAAAGGTCTGGCCGTAATGATATCGGCACGGATAATGTTTGAAATCTCGTCGGTGAGTCGTGTGTAATTGGCTGAAACATCTTCGATGCCCCCAATCCTGTTTTGATCCAGGAGAAGCTGCAGAAGATTCTTGACGTAATCGGCAAAGGAACTTTTCGCCAACACGGCATTCAGCACCTTCTTTCGATCATCCACGGAAAAAACCGGATTGCCGATCACCTTGCTGAATTCCGGGTTATCCGTGCAGAGTTCAGCGAATTCTTTCAGGTTCTCACCGTATGCCGCATAATTCCCGTCTTCCTGCCCCAGACTGAGCAGCGCCTTTGCGTATCTTTTGGAAATCTTTGAACCGGTCAATGTAGTTTCTCCACGCTTTTAATGAATTCATTCACCAAGTGGTCCTGATCGCTGTCTTTTATCCCTTTGGAAATAATTTCTTCCGCCCGTTGGGCTGCCATTTCAACCACTTCCTGTTTTAGCCTTTCAGTGGCGCCTTGAATCTCACGCTCAATGGTGTGGTCAACCTGGCTGATAAGCTGCGCTGCCCTTTCCCTGGCTTCGGAGATAATTCGCGCTTTTTCCTTTGCGCCTTCAGCTCTGAACTGTTCGAGGATCTCTTTTTTTTGAATTTCAAATTCCTCAAGTTTTTTCTCAAGCTCTCGGCTGCGGCTTTCGGCCGTCTGACGTTCTTTTGTCAATGCTTCAAGTTTTTCTTTGATTTCTTCCCTGCGCTCCCCAAAAAAACGCAACATGGAAGTCTTTTTGACCACCACCACCAGGATGATCACCAGAAGAGTGAAATTGAGGATACGATAGAAGAGGTTGAGCATTTGATCGTGACCCTCTGATGCACCCTCGCCACCACTTGCAAAGGCTAAACCGCACAAAGCAACCGCAAACAGCAGCGTCATACCGACAATCAGGAATGTTTGCCCTTTCTTGCTTATAAAGCGAATCATTGAACGCTCCTTCCCAATATCTTTTCAGCCAGTTCATTGGAAAAACCGGAAATCTCACCCTCCAGGGTCTCCCTGGCGGCTGTTATTTTGGTCTCAATCTCCTGTTTTGCAGCCGTTAACTTTCGCTCCACGGCAGCACCGGCCTCCTGAAGAACCCCTTTTTCTTCTTCCTGTCCCAGGACTTTCATAGTTTCTTTTTCCTGATAGCCTTCCTTCCTGGCCGAAACCATACCGCTTTCGATCGCTTCCTCATTATCCTTTACGCGGCCCTGATAATCGTCAATCATTTTCTGACGGGAAGTCATCTCCTCATCTCTTTTTGCCAGTATCCCACGTATCGGCTTATAGAGGATGATATTCATCACCACAAGAAGAACAAGAAAATTGGCTATTTGAAGAATCAGTGTACCGTCTATGCTCAGCATATCAGACGCATCCTTTCATCACGATTTTCCATGGGTTTTAGATTCAAAATTTAGTTCCAATGGGATCCACCTCACCTAAAAGTACCGCCTTTTACAAAAAAAAAAGGCGCTTGTCAAAAACTTTTTTTCAAAGGAAACACCGCTGTTATTGATACCGCAGTTTAAGAGGTTTCTGTTTGACATTTACCTTCAAAAACAGCCCCCGCGCCCATGACAATCTCCGGAGACTGTATATCCCCGAAAATCCTGGCAGGTGTCAAAATCTCGATTCTCTCATCCGCAACCGTATTGCCGTGAATTTCTCCACTGACAAGAACACATGAAGCCCGAATGTCTCCCCGGATCACAGCGGTTTCCCCGATGATCAGAGTCCCTCCGGTGGAGATCTCCCCCTGAAAACGACCGTCAATGCGAAGACCACCTGTAAACGTCAACGTTCCCTCAAAAGCCGTGTCTTTACCTAAAAACGCAGTAATTCGAGGCACTTTCCTCTTCATGGGTCCTCATGGCCTTGATCGAAATGTGCGAGTTTTAACACACGCCTAACCATATTGCAAGAAAAATCACAAACCAATCAATTCTTCTAAAAGTTATGTATTTATTGACAACCTATCCAGCCCACCCATCATTCACAGCCGTCAGGGCGAGAATTTTTGCTCCGTGTTGATATTGTCCGTGTTGATATTGATTGACAATAACATCCGTTGCTAGTTATATCCCATGTGAAAAAAGAAAATCGTCTTATCCGATGGAAAAAGAGAAAATTAATGAGGAGAATAAAAAATGGCACTGGCAAACGTTAAAGACATCTTCGACAAAATGCCCGGGGTATTTGATGCCGATGCGGCCCAGGATCTGAGCGCGGTGTTTCAATTTGAAATAACCGGTGATGACGGGGGGACATGGAACATTGTCGTCAAAGACGGAACCTGTGAAGTTACGGAAGGCAGCCATGACAACCCCACTGTAACGCTCACCATGTCGGCTGAAACGTGGCTTGGCATGATCAACAAAGAGATTAACGGCATGCAGGCATTTATGGGTGGACAGCTTAAAGCTGTCGGGGACATCATGCTTGCCCAAAGAGTTGAGCAGTTATTTCCGCTTTAGCATCCTTGTTATATTCAAACTCAGCATCTGATAAAACGCTGAGGGGTGGAGCCAAGAACGATGAGCATCAAAAAGCCCGATAATCAAAAGGGGCCTTACGCCCAGGCAGGGGTCGATATCGCAGCGGGAAATAGATTTGTCGAACGGATCAAACCCATTGTCAGCAGAACTCAAACCCCCGGCGTCATCACCAATATCGGTGGCTTTGCCGGCCTTTTTTCGCTCCATGTTCAACACGTCAAAAACCCTGTTCTGGTCAGTTCCACCGATGGAGTCGGCACAAAGCTCAAAATTGCTTTTATGCTCGATAAACACGATACGATCGGATTGGATCTCGTCGCCATGTGCGTCAACGATATCGTTGTACAGGGCGCATCTCCGCTTTTTTTCCTCGATTACATTTCAATGGGTTTCCTGGATGAGAATAAGGCTGTTGAAATTGTGAAAGGAATTGCAGCCGGGTGCTTGGAGGCCAAATGTTCGCTCATCGGAGGGGAAACCGCTGAAATGCCCGGTTTCTACGCGAAAGACGAATACGACCTGGCCGGATTCGTGGTCGGCATGGCCGATAATGAAGAACTGCTGGACGGAAGCGAAATTGCCGTGGGCCATCGACTGATCGGCATCGGGTCCAGCGGGCTCCACAGCAACGGGTACTCTCTGGTCAGAAAGATTTTCTTCGATGACCTGAAAATGTCCGTTTCCGACCATGTGCCGGATTTTGGTCGAACCCTCGGGGAGGAGCTGCTCGAACCCACACGCATATACGCCAGAACCATCAGCAACCTCCGGCGGGATTTTCATCTTTACGGCATCAGTCACATCACCGGCGGCGGACTCATTGAAAACCCTCCCCGGATATTGCCATCACGCTGCAAGGCCATCATTGACACAACCGCTTGGGTACCCCATCCTGTATTTCAATACATCAGAAAAACCGGCCATATATCGGACCATGACATGATGCTGACGTTTAACAACGGTCTAGGAATGCTGATTGTTGTCAATGAGGAGGAAACCGATGAGGTACTCCTGAGGCTGAAAGCCATGGGAGAGGCGGCATACTGCATCGGGCATATAGAAGCACGGGAAGAAAATGAAAACGCCGTTCAATTTGAGGGCCTTAAATAGACGGCTTTCATTTCAGACAACTGTGAGGAGTTAAATCATAATGTTCGGGCTTGGTCCTACGGAACTGATCATCATCGCTATCATTGTCCTCCTGATCTTCGGCGCCAAACGCCTTCCGGATATCGGGAAGGGTCTCGGCGGCGCCATCAAAGAATTCAAGAATATCAAAAAAGAATTGAAGCCGGAAAAAACCTCCGATGAAGAATCCAGGAAAGAAGTTGAAACCCCACAGGCCGAAAAAGAGCCAACCCTGGAAAGCAAGGTTGTCGATAAGGTAATGGAACAGGTCCCGGGGGTCAAAAAAGCCATGAATATGAAGAAAAAGGCAGAAACCGTAAAAAACCTGTTAAAATAGGATGCTCATGGGAAACCCCCAATGTGAAATGCCTGATTATACACCCCCTTCAAGGGAAATAGAGAAAATCCTGCAGAATTCAAAGCGGATTGCGGTTGTGGGTCTTTCCCCCAAAACATCCAGGGACAGCAACAAGGTGGCCCGATACCTGTTGGAGGTGGGTTATGATGTAATCCCCATAAACCCGGGCCAGCAGCAGATACTGGAAAGAACCTGCTACAAAACCCTTGAAGACATCCCTTTTGCCGTTGACATGGCCAACCTCTTTATCAACCCTACCCGTGTTCCGCCGGCAGTGGAGCAGTGCATCCGCATGGGGGTCAAAAGCATATGGATGCAGCTGGGTGTCGTTCACAACGATGCAGCTTCAAAAGCCAGGGCCGCCGGCATAGAGGTGGTCATGAACCGATGCATCATGAGGGAACACCAGAGTTGCATGAAGATTAACGGGTAAAATCACCCTTTTCAAAAAGTTGCATCACCTACCGGGGGCTCCGCCGGCGCCACCACCACCACCTCCTCCTCCTCCGCTGCCGGCACCATGGTCATCACCACTCCCATCGGCCCGGGTGCTGAAAAGTTTCAATAAAAAGTACTTCCTTTTTCCCCTTTCTATATCGATCTCAATGGGCCCGTCTTGCTCCCAACGATAACCCGGGGGCACCAGCAATACATATTTTCCCGGCGGCAAAAGAACCGGTTTGACGGGGGTTTCTCCCAGAGAAATTTCCCCTTGGGAACAGAGAAACTTATCGGATTTAATCATTCCAAAAAACACCCGCGTTTCCTTTTTTTGGTACTTTTCATGCGGACACAGGTATAATTCCACTTGTGAGATGTTGCACTCGATTTCAATCATCCCTGAATTCACCTGATCCTGTTTGCCGGCATTTTCAGCTGAAAATGCCGGCAAGGCCCACAAAACCATAACGCACAACAAGGGCAAAACCCTTCTCAATTTTACAAAATCCATGTTGCCTCCCCCCTTTCACCGCGTGATTAAAATCAAACCGATGGCCTCTGCCGGAAATAACCCCCAAAAAAATATCTCAAGGCAGTTTCCGGTTTTTCATTTTCCAGACAGACAGCAGTGAAAAAACAAGACCTGCCAAGAAAAAATTGGCCAACCCGAAAAGCACCGGAACAAAGGCAAGTGCCGCCATAAGCGCTGCTGTCGACACCCCCATAAAAGAAAGGGTTCTCAATCGCCCTCCCTTTTTTCGGGCAAAAATAAACACCCCATAGAGTAGCAGACATGTACCGATAATTTCAATCAAGAGATAGAGAATACTCTCCAGATGAAAAAGTGAAATCCCTTTGTCTGAAAAATTCAACATCCATTCATCGTTTATTTCCTTGTGATAATACCCTTGAATAACCTGATTGATGGCGTGAGCAAAAAGAAATACACCCGGCATTCCGTAACCATCCTTTTTGTCATGGGGTGTAAAATCGGTGGGACTGTAAGGAACGTGGAAATAATCCGTTTCACTGCCTCCCATTCCGACCAGGACAATCCGCTCCGAGAAAAGCTTTTTATCCGTCCATCCGTTGTAAACTTCGTGATAGGGTACTCTCGCAAAAGGCGTCTCTGCAAAGGCCAGCCACAACCGCCTCGGAATGGGTGGTCCAATGAGCCTCACCCCATCCACACTCAGCACCGGTTTCAATCTCAACTTTTCCGCCAATACCTGCAGGAAAAAACTCGGGTGATCCATCACCTCCCCGGATACCGCCATTTTATCCCAAGTTTTCAGGTACATCACCTCATTGATCCAGGTCAAATCCCTGTAAACGGAAATAAATCCCCAATGGGCCTCACTGTAAACAGCTTTATCCTGTGTATTCCGGTACTGGCCCAGAATAATGGGGAAACCCTTTTTTCCGGCCCATTTGAGACTCTCCACAAAAAGTTTCGTGGCCTTTTTCTCGGCCGTATCATTGGCAGGTGAATACCAGAAATCGAAGCCCACAGCGCCCACACCCATCTCGTAAAGGTTCTTGATAACTTCCGGATAATATCGTCGCCAAAGCTTCGGCCTCGCATCATAGGGGGGAGGCACTTCTTTGCCCTTCACATTCATTTTACGATATTCATCTTTGTCGATGGTGACAACGGTCACCTGTTGGGTATTGGGCAACAGGGTCAGGCGGCATTGCCACATTTTCGTCAGCAGGTTGATTTTAAAATGGTTCACAAAAGGCATCAGCAGGAGCATCAAAAGACAGGTCACGATTACTTTTGTTACAAATCCAAACCCTTCACCCGTCAAAGCGGTCAGCTTGCCCGGTTTTTTACTTTTTCCAGGTCCTTTCGAAATGTCCGCGTCTTTCCAGAACACACGATAAGCCCGAACCGCTTCGGAGATGTTTTTTACTTCCTGCCGGCCCATGAAATCATATCGATAGTGGACCTTTCGCTTCACCTGATCGTAGAGGGTTCCTGAAATGCATATGCCTCCCGGATCGGCCAGTCCCTCCAGCCTTGCAGCGATATTGACACCATCGCCATAGATCTCCCCGCCTTCAACGATCACATCCCCGATATTGATCCCGATGCGGAAAACCATTCTACGATCATTGGGCAATTCGCAATTTTGTTTCTCCAGTGCCTCCTGTATGACAACAGCACATTTAAGCGCATCCACGGCGCTGGAAAACTCAGCCAGGACATTATCCCCCGGGGAATCGACGACCCTGCCCCGCGCGCTTCCAATGGCTGAAGCCATAATTTCACGACACGCCCTGATGGCCTTCACCGTCGCAGGTTCATCCTGCCCCATAAGTCGGCTGTATTCTTTCACATCCGCACTCAAAATAGCGGCAAGCTTGCGTTGGACAGGTTCTGATTTCACCCCGGACCTCAACTTCGGTTATGTCAATTTCTTTGAGTCTGCCATCTTAAAACGTTTGGGGCTTACGAATGCCGACCGTGGCATGTTATCCCAATAATAGCCTCATAGCACAAAAGACCCGGAAACTGAAGATCAATGGCGCTTGCAAATCCAGCATAAACCATTATATATAACCGGACAAAATAATTCAGCAGGGCCCTGAATTCCTTAATTTTCAAGACCGGAGAATCGCCCGCACAGCTGCAAGCCATCCTCCCTTTAGGCTGGCTGGGTTCGTGAATCTTCATAAAATAGCAGAGATCATTTTAAAAAGCCATGAGTCTTGTCACTGCCATCAAAGTCTCTCTCAATTTCGTTGAACGACAGATTTTTAACCAGATAGGTCTGCAAATCAATCCGGGAGATCGAATCGGTCTGGTGGGTCCCAATGGATCCGGAAAAACCACCCTACTTCGAATCATCATGGGGGAAATCACACCCGATACGGGAGAAATCAGAGTTGCCAGAAATTCCCGTATGGGGTACCTGGCTCAAGATGTTCAGGAATCCGTTTCGGGTTCCCTGCTTCAATCGATCCTCAGCGCCATACCACAGCGACTGAAGATGGAGATGGTTTTAAAAAATGCTGAACGTGCTCTTGAAAAGGCAACCGGTGAACTGGATCAGAGTACCCTTGGCAAAAAGATTGCCAACATACACCACGAAATCAACCGCCTGGATCTCGATTTCCCCCATCACGAAGCGGAAAAAATCCTTTTGGGTCTTGGCTTTGATGTGCCGGATTTCCAGAAGCCCGTCTCAGAACTCAGCGGCGGATGGAAAATGCGCGCGGCCCTGGCAAGGCTCCTGTACCAAAAACCCGACCTGCTCCTTTTAGACGAACCCACCAATCACCTGGACATGCCTTCCGTAAGATGGCTTGAGACTTTTCTTCAAGGCTTTAAGGGCGCCATGATACTGGTCTCCCATGACAGGGAATTTCTCAACCGCCAGATCCATCGCATTGTTTCCTTTGAGACCGAAGGCATGCGGAGCTACAGCGGCAACTATGATTTCTACCTGAAAGCCCGCCGCGAAGAGGTTAAATCCCTCGAAAACAAAGCCCGAAACCAGGAACAGAAAGTCAAAGACGCTCAGAAATTCATCGAACGATTCAGGTCCAAGGCCAACAAGGCCCGACAGGCCCAGAGCAAAATTAAGCTGTTGGAAAAGATGGAATTGATCCAGACCCACCGCAGGGAAAAGACCATCCGCTTTTCCTTTCCCCCCATCCCTCGAAGCGGAGGGGAAGTGGTTGCCATTCGGGATGTGTCCAAATGGTTTGGCGACAATATTTTATATGAACATCTCAACCTGAGAGTAACGCGGGGGGAAAAAATCGCCATCATCGGTCCCAATGGCTGTGGGAAAACCACGCTCCTTCGCGCTGTCGCGGAAGAACTAAAGCCTGACCGGGGACAAATTATCCTGGGACACAAGGTCAATATTGCCTATTTTGCCCAGCACCATTCAGATCTGCTCAATCCTCAGAAAACAGTGGTGGAGGAGGTCTATCAATCGGTACCGAATGCGAGCATCGGATTTGTGAGGTCGGTCTGCGGGGCCTTTCTTTTCTCGGGCAGTGATGTGGACAAACCCATCAGCGTCCTTTCCGGCGGGGAACGGGCCAGGGTGTCCCTGGCGAAACTTCTGGTCAACCCGGGTAATTTCATGCTCATGGATGAGCCCACAAACCACCTTGATATCGAAAGTTCGGAAACCCTGATTGACGCGTTATCGGGATACGACGGGACCTTTCTGTTTGTTTCGCACAATCAATCCTTCGTCAATCGACTGGCCACAAAGATCTGGGATATCAGGGGCCGGGAATTGATCGAATATCCCGGCACGCTCAAAGAGTATTACCGTCACCTTGGCGAAACCGAAGGGGATATCCACCTGGAACCGCAAAACCCTTCAACAGGGTTGAAAAAAGACCAGGAATCTTCCGCCGGCAAGAACCGGAAAAGGGATAAACGGAAAGAAGCTGAGCAAAGGCAGCGGGTTCATGATATCCTGGCACCGATTCGAAAGGGGCTTGAACAGACGGAAGCCCTTATCTCTCAACTGGAAACCCGGCAGAAAGAGGTGGAAAATCTCCTTGCCGATCCTAAAATTTTTGAAGACAGCGGAGAGAGCGTGCCGCTTCTGACCGAATACAAAGACGTCGGCAGCAAACTGGAAAGCCAGCTTGAAAGGTGGGAAGGATATCATGACAAAATGGCAGACGCCAAAGCAGACTTGGGAATTTAGGAGTTTCATAAAATGGATGTAAAGGAAGAACATAAGCCCCTCTTAAAGATTCTGGGGCTCAAGGATGAAGATTTTGAGCGTTTTGATGGAGAATTTGTTCGCTATGAATATGACGAACAGAAAGGGGTCAGAATCTATGACCCCTACTACGAAACCGCCTATGACGAATATATCGGGATCGACGGATGGAGCGCCTGGAGTATCGAAAACGACACTTTCATGAGCGATATCATGAAAAAAACCCATGAACAGATTCAAATGACCATGAGAGATCGGCCTAAGGCGAGCGATGAAGACATAAAAGAGGCTCTTGAGAAAAAGTTCGGAAAGAAAAAAGCCTCAGAGGACCCATCAACCGAAAAATAATAAACAACGTGAAACTTTCCCGATTCGCCCACACCCTGAAGACTCACGCCGATTTTGGCCAGGCCTTTGTATTCGAACATTTTGTTCCCGCCCGCGAAGCCGTATACGGGACACCGCCCCGCTTTCACAACGATATCCGAAAGGCCATGGATGGGCTCAAAATGGGTAGGCTCTACACCCATCAGATTGAGGCCATCGGTCATTTGAGGGCAGGGAAAAACGTTCTGGTGGCCACAGAAACCGCCAGTGGAAAAACCCTTATTTATACCCTTTCGGTTCTGGAAAAAATTCTTCAGAACCATCATGCCAGTGCCCTTTTTCTCTTCCCCTTAAAGGCTCTGGAACATGACCAACTCAAAAACCTTTCAAAATGGCTTGAGCAAATTGAAAGCCTTAATATCAGCGCAGCCATCTATGATGGCGACACCACACCCCACCAGCGAAAAAAGATCCGCCAGAAGCCACCCCACATCCTTTTCACCAACCCCGACATGCTGCACCGGGGCATTTTGTCGCACCATCAAAACTGGGAAAACCTGTTCAAGAACCTCTCGTTCGTTGTCCTGGACGAGGTACACACTTACCGGGGCATCTTCGGGTCCCACCTGAGCCAGATCATCAGACGGCTGCGACGGCTGTGCCGTTTTTATGGGAGCAATCCCCAATTCGTGCTTCTCTCCGCCACCGTTGCCAATCCTGAAACTTTTGGGAAAGATCTTATCCAACAGGAGATTGAAGTGGTCCAATCCACCGGCGCCCCAAAATCCGGGCAGCACGTGGTTTTCCTGAATCCTGAAGGGAGCCCCAACTTCTCCTCTGCCAGGCTCTTCACCGAATGTGTCCGCAAGGGATTCCGCACCATTGTCTTTGCCCAGGCCAGAAAGGTCACGGAACTCATTCATCTCTGGGTAACCCAACTCAACCCCGCCTTTCGCCATAAGATCAGCTCCTATCGAGCGGGGTTTCTGCCTGCGGAAAGACGGCAAATTGAGCGGCGGCTGGCACGGGGAGATCTTCTGGGGGTGGTATCCACCAGTGCTTTGGAACTGGGCATCGACATCGGATACTTAGATATCTGTCTGTTGGTGGGATACCCGGGCACCATCATCAACACCTGGCAACGGGGAGGCCGTGTGGGCCGCTCGGGCAGAGAATCCATGATTCTCCTGGTGGCAAAGCCCGATGCCCTGGACCAGTATTTCATGAAACATCCCCATGAACTCTTTGAACGATCCTTTGAGGCCGCCATCCTCGACCCGAACAACTCGTACGTGGTCAAAGACCACCTGGTATGCGCCGCTGCGGAGTTGCCCCTGACCCGCGAAGACGAAGACTTCTGGCCCCAGGATCTGTTTGCCCTCCTGGACCAACTGGAACAGAAGGGGGCCTTGAGCCGAACCGCCGAAGGAGATCCCATGTGGTTTTCCACCCGGCGGAACCCTCAGCTGTCCGTCAACATCCGGTCCTCCGGAGAAACCTTTACCATTTTCGAGCGCGAAACCGGCCAGGCCATCGGAACGGTGGACGGCTTCAAGGCTTTCAAGGAATGCCATCCCGGTGCCATCTACCTGCACCGGGCCCGTCAATATGAGGTGGAACGTCTGTTTCCGGACAAAAAGGATGTGGTGGTTCACCAATCGGACTTGAAGTATTTTACAAGAGCCCGCAGTGAGAAAGAAACGGAAATCATCAAGATACATCAAAGCCGGCCCAGAGGCCAGTTCATCGTGCGGGAAGGGATCCTCAAGGTGACCGAAATCATCACCGGTTACGAAAAGCGGTCCCTGCCCGGACAGGGGCTTATGGGGGTCTTTCCTCTGGAAGATTTACCGCCGCAGATCTTTGAAACATCAGGGTTCTGGGTGGAAATCGAACCGATTCTGAAACGGTTTGTGGAAAAAAAAGGATTTCACTTCATGGGCGGCATACATGCCATCGAACACGCCGCCATCGGCATCTTTCCCCTCTTTGCCCTCTGTGACCGAAACGATATCGGGGGCATCTGCTACCCCCACCACCCCCAGGTGGGAAAATCCGCCATCTTTATCTACGATGCCTATCCCGGCGGCGTAGGACTGGCTCGTCGGGGATTTGAAACCATCCTGGAACTCCTTCAAAAAACGCTTGAGCTCCTCAAGAGCTGTGAATGTGAGGACGGGTGCCCCTCATGCATCCATTCCCCCAAGTGCGGTTCCGGCAACAAACCCCTGGACAAGGCAGCGGCCCAACTGATCCTTGAAGGCCTTCTGGGGCACATTCCGTTCAGCGACATGTCCGATGATACCGACGAGGAAGCACCCGCACCCGTTCCCCATGAGGAAGCGGCAAACAAAGAAAAATCTGACGGCCCCCGGATACTCTATTTTGACCTCGAAACCCAGAAAACCGCACAGGATGTGGGGGGATGGCGCAACACCCATCTCATGAGAATTTCGGTAGCGGTTCTGTTTGACAGCGTGGAAAACCGGTTCCTGAATTTTCGGGAAGACCGCATCGACGATCTTGTCAATCATCTCAGAAAGGGTGACTTAATCGTGGGGTTCAATATCAGCGGATTTGATTACAAAGTTCTGGGTGCCTATACGGAACAGGATCTTACAGCGCTTCCCACTTTCGACATCCTGGCGGATATTCATAAACGACTCGGTTTCAGGCTGGGACTGGATCATCTGGCCACGGAAACCCTCGGCAGTGGAAAAACCGCCCATGGCCTTCAGGCGGTGGAATGGTTCCGTCAGGGGGAAATGGAAAAACTGACAGAATATTGCCGTCATGACGTTGAAGCCACCCGGGACCTGTTTCGATATGGGCTTCAGAACGGCCATGTTATTTACAGAAAAAAGGGGGCGGATGCTCGTCTCAGGCTGCTGGTGGACTGGAACCTGGAAAAGATGCTAAAAGAACAGCTAATGACAACGTCAACCCTTAATGAAAGCCCAGAGGGATAATGAAAGCTTTTGATTGTAAAATGTGCGGAGAATGCTGTTATGGTGAAGGCGGCATCTTCATGGAAGTAGAAGAACAGAAAAGGGTCGCGGAATATCTGAGTCTGAAACTTGAAGATTTCTTGACGGAATACACCGAAAAGCGCAATGGCCGTATCTATGCAAAAGTAGGTTCGGACAATTTCTGCATTTTTTTCAAAAAAGAAAGCGGGTGTAACATTCACTCCGTGAAACCCGGCCGTTGCGAACTCTGGCCCTACTTCCCGGCAAACGTATCGGACAAAGAGACGTGGGACGTTGCCAAACTGGCATGCCGGGGAATTAATCGAGACTGCTCTTTTGAGGATTTCGTAAGGGAATCCCCAAACGGTGGAACAAAAAAAAAGTGACCCCTTTAAAACAGCTCGCCCAAATCATCTTTCCACCACGATGCGTTATTTGTGGAGATTTTCTATGGCGAAGCCCTTTTGATGCCGGAGATTCCCCGGATTCAATATGCCATGACTGCACTTCGGACTTCAACTCCATTGAAGCACCTTTCTGCACCATCTGCGGCATCCCCTTCAACTCAGAACGGATTGAAAATCATCCATGTGAGGATTGTCTTCGAACAAAACCGTTTTTTCAGGCGGCTTACGCTCCCTACCGATATGAAGGATCCGTTCTTGAGGCGGTTCACAAACTCAAATACAGCCAAAAAACCTTTGTAGCCAATGCGGTAGGGCCACTTCTGGCCGAATTCGTGAAAACGCGATTCCTACTCCCGGAACCATTTTTGACCATGCCCGTCCCGCTTCACCCCAAACGACTTCGGGAACGCGGATTTAACCAGAGCCTGTTGCTGGCAAGACAGGTTGCCCATAGGTTGAACGGAGAACTCGATTTTTCATCACTCGTTAGGCCTAAATACACGACCCCCCAGACAACACTGTCTAAAAAGGAACGGCAGAAAAATGTTCAAAACGCATTTCGTTTAAAAGCCCCCGATGTTGTCAGCAAAAAGAACATTCTTCTGGTGGACGACGTGGCAACCACCGGTAATACCTTGAACGAGTGTGCCAGAGTCTTGACACTTGGCGGCGCAAAAGCTGTTTTTTGTGTCACCCTGGCCAAAGCGGTGTTATAATCTGTTGAAATCAGGAGGAAAGATGAACACATATCTCAAGAAAATATACACCCTTGAAGAAGCTGGGGAAAACTGCGAAGCGCTTAAGAATTCGGGGAAGCGGATCGTTTTCACCAACGGCTGTTTCGATATCCTGCATCCCGGACACGCCCGTTACCTCTCCTCCGCCAGAGAACTGGGAGATTATTTGATAGTGGCCCTTAACAGCGATCGGTCCGTCCGGGCCATCAAAGGCAGAAAAAGGCCCATTTTCCCCGAAAAAAAGCGGGCGGAACTGCTGGCTGCACTCGAATGCGTGAGCTGTGTCGTGATCTTTGACGAAAACAACCCTTTACAGATCATCAAATACCTCCTTCCCCACATCCTGGTGAAGGGCGGAGACTGGCAGGAAGACCAGATCATCGGGGCGGACGTGGTAAAGGCGGATGGGGGAGAGGTTCAGAGGATCCCCTTTTTCAACGGCTATTCAACCACCGATATCATTAAAAAAATTGTCCAACGTTACACCTGAAAATTCATTTTTAACCGTTGCCAGATTGAACAATCTCTGATATATAGCTTTCTCTGCCAATGCGCCCATAGCTCAGCTGGATAGAGTGACGGACTACGAATCCGTAGGTCGCAGGTTCGAATCCTGCTGGGCGCGCCAGTTATTACAGGGGCTTGGGCTGTAAGGCCTGGGTCCTTTTCTTTTTCATTTCGCGGTTTCAAACAATATTGCAGGTTCTGCTTCTCGTGAATTCCGGGAACACAATAGTAAGCAAATCACTCCAGAGAGATCTGCCTGTTCATTCATGCTTACGGGGGGGGGTCCTGATATTCTCTTTACTGTCTGTAATTCAGTGTTGTGTCCCCTGAATTTCGAATATAATGGCCACTTCAGTGGAGATGGGGTTGTTGGGGTTGCTCTTAATTTTGGAAGTTACATAAAATGAATGCCATCATTGTAAGCGACTTGCACATAGGGTCTCGATACTTTTTATTTCAGGAATTTGGACGCTTTCTCAAGAACGTCCCCGAGGATTACGAGCTTATTCTGAATGGGGACATCATTGACAATCCTTATGCGAAATTGAAACCATCCCACCAGAGGATCATGGATCTTATTGATCGAGTTTCTTGCCGTCAGAAGGTTGTTTGGATTCAGGGGAATCATGAAAATGGTTATATTACAAAGGGGTTTGGGAAAGTACATTTCAAGCGTCTTCACCACATAGAAGATAGCCTGTTAATCGCCCATGGCGATGATTTCGATGGGATTATGCCCAGGAACCGGACATTCATAAAGGCCTTCAAGATGATGCACAATTTAAGGGTGCGTATGGGGGCAAAACCGGTGCACGTGGCCAAATATGCCAAGAAATGGGCGCCCTTCTACAAAGTCCTGCGTAAAAATGTTATGATGAACGCTGTGAATTGTGCCATAGAGAATGGATATAAATCGGTCGTCTGTGGCCATACACACTACCCAGAGGATAGGGTTTTCAGAGGTGTCAGGTACATAAACACTGGGGCTTGGACTGAACTCCCGGCATTTTACCTTTTGGTCACGGCTCGCGAAATGACTCTAAAGACGATAGACGACTCGTTTAGTAAGGGTCTCGGTCCTTAACATGATGCGGATTACATGAGGCAGGGGTCTCCAGAATGATCGACCGGCAAAACAGTCTGGATATGGCTGTCCGTGAGTTATTGAGTGGGGTATAGACGAACAAACGGAAAATTGACCGGGCATAAGGGCCCCCGATTTCAGGTGATATGCCAGTTTTGCGAAATTTTTCTGAATATGATACAAAAGTCTGAAAAAACCTGGCGAGAATGGCTCATCGCGGATTAGCGTGAATTTGTCATGACCGGTTTATATCCTGAGAGGAGAACCAGATGAAACAGATTGCAGAGGGTGTTTTTTTTATTCCGGGGCAGGATGAAATGATCCCGGATTCACACGTATACTTAATTGGAACCCCCGATTCCGACGATATGAGCCTGATTGATGCGGGCCTGATGGGAAAGGGGCGCTACAAAATCGAATCCATCCGGGAATCAGGGGTTTCTCTTTCAAACATTAAACGGATCATCATGACCCACACCCACCTGGATCATATGGGGTGTTTGGGCGAACTTCGCGAGGCCATACCCCAAGCGGCCCTGTGGATTCACGAAAACGAAGCGGCTCCCCTGGAGAATGGGGACGAAAAGATGGTTTACGGCATGGACATGTTTGAGAGCATGTGTCAGGCCCAATACAACATCAAACCGGGTGATTTCTGCTTTCCCGTTGACCGAAAACTGGCGGGTGGAGAGACACTTAAGATCGGTGGCACGACATGGGAAGTCTTACATATCCCGGGGCATTCCTCCGGCAGCATCGCCCTTTATCATCCTCTGGACAAAATCCTGATCCCGGGGGACACGGTATACGCAGATCATGCCATTGGTCGATTTGACCTTAATGGGGCCAGCGGCCCGCAGCTCAGAAACTCCCTTCTGGCGCTGGCGGATCTGGATGTCAGTATCCTTCTGCCGGGCCACAATCGGATTATGGCAAATGTGCCGGCAGGGTATATTCGTCAAACCGCAGAACAGTGGGGCCCTTATCTCTCCTGAACCATTGATGTGGGAGGCGGAAGGCATCTTGGAGTAAAGGAAACGCCGTGTTCAAGACCTTCCCAGTTTTTTCAAGGAAGACAGAATTCCTTTTGCCGATTTGCCGATTTTCCGGAGCAGCGGATTTCGCGCCTGCACCTCCACATAGAGATCGCCTGATTCAGCGCCCCCCTTTCCCGGATCGCCCATTCCCTTCAATCGGATCTTCTGCCCGGCCCTCATGCCGGGAGGGATGCTCACCAGCAATTCCTTCTGGTTTTTTCGGCACAGGTAGCTGATTTTACCCCCTGTTTGAAGCATTTCCCGTGAAACCGAAATCACATCCTGCACATCTTTTCCTTTTTCGGGTAATTCAATGCCCCACTTTTTCTTAAGCCCGTACTTGATCAGACGCCCCAGTTGTCCGCCCAGCGGGAATCCGGTACCCGAGCGACCCCTCCCCTGGCCCTGGCCCTGCGTCCCCATAAAAACCCTGCCGAAAGCATTGGGTCTCCTGAATTCAAAGGTGCGATATCCGGACCCGTAGGAATCCTTGAAGACTTCGTCAAAACCCCTGAGCCCAAAGGCACGGCTGAATTCCTCGAAAATCTGCTGAATATCGGATCCCTTGAAGATATCCTGCTCGGAATAGGTTTGCTTGAAACGATCATGGGCAGCATCGCCATAAGTTTGCCGCAGCGCATCGTAACGACTTCTTTTCTGAGGATCGGACAAAACGGCGTAAGATTCATTGAGGGCTTTCATCCGCGCTGCCGCCGTCGCATCGTCACGGTTGTGGTCCGGATGGTATTTAAGTGCCAGTTTTCGATAGGACTCTTTGATCTTTTGCTGGCTTTCAGATGTCTCCACCTGCAGTATCTTATAGTAATCCTGCTGCGCCATTGGACCTCTTTTTCATGGGCGTACTCAACCCGTAATCGTAGATTAATACTGCCAATTTCAATTTAGTGTCCTTCAAGATCCCTAAACCGGTTTGCGGCAGCCCGCTGCTTCATTTCCCTTTGAAATCGGCCTCTCCACCCATATTTCTTCTGGGAACGCCGGACCACAATCTTCATGATGGGTCTGAGGAAATGAATCCAGATCCCGGTCCACAATGGACTCTGTTCCCGTAATCTGTCCGGCGGTTCCCACCACCCCATGATGGTCTGCTCATGGCGCCAGAAGAGATATTGAAGGGTATCAGCATCCAGTTTCCGGGTTTTCACATTGGCCCACATGCCATTGTAACGGGTGTAATCCAGGGCGTTTGTCACCAATCCCTGATCAAGCAATTGCTGTCGTATCTCTGTTTTGGGGTACGGGGTCAGAATCTGGCAATAGGCGGTGTCGGCCCCCGTCGATTTCAGGAAACGGTAATTTTCAACAATCTCGGTTTCCCCATCATCGGGAAAGCCGAAGATCATGCCGCCCACCACCATGATGCCATACTTGTGGCAGTTACGGACAGCCTTTCGGGACGCGTCCAGGATATCCCCTTTGCGCGCAGCTTTCAGATTTTTCTTGGAGGCACTTTCCATGCCCAGAAAAACGGATTTAAAGCCTGCGAGGGCCATTTTCTTAACCATTTCCTCGTTTCCGGCCATGGTCACACAATCCGCCTGGACCACCAAGTACAACTTCCGATACCCCCGCGCGATAATGGCATCGCAAAGTTCGATCACCCGTTTGGGATCCAACACGAAGTTGTCGTCGATCACAAATATGCATCGGACCTTTCGTTTAAAATAAATATCATCCACATCCGCCAATACCCGGTCCGCGGAAAAGGGTCTGAACGAACGACCATACATATGCCGAATACTGCAGAAAGTGCAATTTCTGGTGCATCCCCTGGAGGTCTCCATAACTTCGTACTTGTGGTTCATGATATGGTAGCCCCAGGTCAGACGCCTTTTGTCGCGAATGGGAAGTCTCAATCGGGACAGGTCCAGAAGGTCGCCTTTGGGGTTGTGAACAAATTCGCCGCCCTTGTTGTAAGATAAAGACGGTATGGCCTCAAACCGGTCTTTTCCCTCCAGTGCCCGGACGAGCCGCTTAAAGGCTTCCTCACCTTCTCCACGAATCAGAAAATCGATCCATTGCGCCTCCCTGCCCACGGCGATTTCTTCGGCCATGAGGGTTGCGTGATATCCGCCCACCGCCACCTTCACACTGGGAAGCAATGTTTTGATCAGTTTGATCAACTTCACACAGGTGGCGTACTGCCAAGTCATGGCCGAAAGGCCTACCAGATCAGGTTGGATTTTTAACAGGACGCGGGTGAGGTAGCGCCGGATTTTCCGCCGCTTGCGGATCAGGTCGATAATATAAACTTCATTTTTTTCGTCAATATTGGCGCCGACGCTGGCAACGCCGAGGTTCGGCAGATGAAAAGCTGATTCGTGCATGATAACCGGCGCCACATCCGGCATGGAAAGCAGGACAATTTTCATGATTTCTCCATAAGCGCATGAACCTCAGACATTAAAGCGTTGATTGAAAATTGGTCAGACCTGTAATCCGGATTCATTTCACCTGCCAGCGTCAAGGTAACGGTATTGGGACGATGGGCGTTAAACAGAAACTTCCCTGGCGTAAACAATTTGTCCGTATTTTCAATAAAGAGAACCTTTACCGGTGCTTTGCACATTTTGGCAAGCTTAAAGGCTCCTTTGTTCAAACTACCGATTCGACCATCCCGACTGCGCGTACCCTCGGGAAAGATAAACACGTTGCCGCCCGAAGCAAGGAACCCATCCATGCCATCGATGCGATCCACCATCAGATCCGCAAAACGGCCCCTGGCCGTGGACGGGATGTATCCTGACAGGGATAGCATTGTGCCGAAAACCGGAATGCCGAAGAGGCGGGCTTTGGCAATGGTGGTATGCCGCGCATAAATTGAAATCAACAAAATTGGATCAATATAGGATCGGTGATTGCATACGATTACCGAAGATCGAATGTCTCGCACTGCCTTCGGAATTTGCCACCGACACGAAGGGATCAACAGTTTTATGAGGCCGAAAAACCCTTTGTAGAAGATATGGTTCAGCTTTTGAAATGCGGTTCTTCGCTTTTTGGCAAAACAGTACACCAAAAAATAAAACGGCGCAAAAAAGAGGACAAAGCCCAATGTGTAATAACACCACAGGAGCAGGGTAACCGAAAAATCCAGCAGAAAATGGTACCATCTCATTATGAAATTGCGCTCGGAAGACTTACTCATCCTCTTTTTGCCGAGGCCCTTATTTCAACGCCATTTTTTCCCAACAGCCGCTGAAGCTTTCGGTAGGGCTGGGCCCCAACCAGGCGATCCCCGTTTATCACAAAGGTGGGCAAGACCAGAATATTCATCTCCTCCGCCATGGCCCAATCCCGATCTACACGATCTTTAAAGGTCCCGGTTTTGATCACCTTATCTACATTCTCAGCCGGCAAGCCCACGGAAGTGGCCATCTCAGATAATACGGAAATTTTCGCTATATTTTTTGAGTCCACAAAGTAAGCGACGTACAGCGCCTGAAGAAAAGCACCGCCCTTGCCCTTCGATTCAGCCCAGAGCCCCAGTTCCTGGGCCGAACGACTGTTATAGATCATTTCGGGCGAACCAAAAGGCAGCCCCAGAGCCCCCGCTGTCTCTTTCAGATTGCGCATTCTTTCATTGACCACAAGGGGGTCGTCAGAAAAACAGGCAGCCAGTGAAAGGCCGTCCTTTGGGGTATCCGAACGAAACGGAAACATTCGACGTCGAATTTGGATGATATACTCTTTTTTAAGCTGGGCGATCCGCCCGGACATGAAGTAACACCAGGGGCAGGTGCAATCGGTAAAAATTTCAAGGGTTTCAGGGTAGGAAGGCATGGGGGTGTCCTTCACCCGCAAAACGCTTTCGGGCTGAAAATCATTGACTGCAAAACCTGCGGGCATAAGAAACGCCGAAATTCTCTTTCACAATGGAAAAGACCTCACCGGCATCCAAGCCGCTCTGCTTCAAATCCTCAATTGCCTCATCCAACATGGCCGCAAAGACCTCTTCGCTGATAACTCTTTTCTTCGACATGATATCTCCTTTCAGGGTTCCTATTCCAAAAACCAGGCACCGGCAAAATGGCAACCTGAATCGGGAGAGTACCTGCCGAACCTTACCTCAACCTTTCAGGGACATTACAATCCTGCAATAGTGCAAATACAAAAAATAACTCTTTTTTATGTCTTATCAGACCAAATTTGTCAATAAAAATTTTCGACCCGGTTTCTGCGGCAGCATTCCCAACTGCAAAACTGCGACTGCCAAGCTTGACAAGATTCAGATGATGTGAGATTCAAAAATCATCCAATAACAAATCAACGGCATGCAACCATTCAGGAGGTCGTGATGAAAAAGCATTTTTTCCAGTCTTTTGTGGGCATCATTGGGTTTACAGTTCTGGTGAGTACCGCTTTCGCCCACTGTGAAATCCCCTGCGGAATTTACGATGATCAAGCCAGAATCAACATGATCCTTGAACATATCACCACCATTGAAAAAGCAATGAAGCAAATCAAAGGCTTAGAGAAGGAAAACCACCCCGATTTCAACCAGTTGGTTAGATGGATCATGAATAAGGAACATCATGCCACTGAAATCCAGACCATCGTGGCGCAGTATTTCCTGACGCAAAGAATCAAACCAGGGGTCAAAGATTACCATCAGAAACTTGCACTGCTGCAGCAGATGCTTGTTTTCAGTATGAAATGTAAACAGACAACGGATCCCCAGAATGCAGCCAAATTAAGAGATCTGGTGAAACAGTTTCATCTGCTTTATTTTGCGGGCCATTGATTTACGATAAATGGCTCTTTCGACCTCGTAGACTAATCCGGGCCGGGGATTGAAAAAGAAAACAGCAACAAAAGACCATTTCAGAACCCGTCTGATCGCCATCAGCCTGTCATTCACCGTTGGCGCAATGCTGATGTGTGCCAAATTCTACGCATTTCACCTCACCCGTTCTTCCGCCGTTTTCTCGGACGCACTTGAATCCATCATCAATGTGGTGGCAAGTGCATTTGCCCTGGTCAGCATTGTTCTGGCCGCTAAACCCCCGGACAAAAGCCATCCCTACGGGCACGGAAAAGTGGAATATTTCTCCGCCGGATTTGAAGGCGCTCTGATCATCATTGCCGCCATCGGTATTTTTAAGACCGGGTGGGACCATATACTTCGTCCACAACCCCTCCCAAACCTTACAGACGGCCTTTATATACTCCTGGGTGCGGGGCTGATAAATCTGATCCTGGGCCTCATCCTGGTTCGAACCGGAAAAAGAACCCATTCACTCGCCCTTACAGCCGACGGCAGGCATGTCCTTACCGATGTGATAACCTCTGCAGGGGTTTTGCTTGGCCTCTTGCTGGTACACCTGACGGGACTATACTGGCTGGATGGCGCCATTGCCTGTATGGTCGGGGTCAGCATCCTGTATACGGGCATCATCCTGGTGAAAAAATCTTCCGCCGGTCTCATGGACAGGGCCGAGCCCGAGCTTCTGAAAAAAATTTCTTCGCTTCTGGAGGAACACCGAAAAGACAACTGGGTGGGAATACATGAACTCAGGGCCTTTCGTTCAGGCAGTTTCGTGAACGTAAGCCTTCACCTGATCCTGCCCAGGAATTTCACACTGGCGGAGGCACATACAGAAGTCGAGGAAGTAGAAGCTGTCATTGAGGGCCATTTTGAAGGCAGGGCAAGCGTACTGGTCCACCTGGATCCATGTACTGATCCCGACTGCCCGGTGTGCCGGCGCCATGCCTGTGGGCTGAGGGGGGAAAAGCAATCCGATCCCATTCCCTGGAATGCGGAAACGCTCATCATCCAAAGACCCGGTGCACCGCCAATTTGGCAAAAATAGCCCCATATCAAAAAGCCCTTCACGACCTTGGATCGTACTCAAAATCCTGAATCGCCCATATTCCCGGGTTTTTGTTTGACAAATTCCGTTTTAATTTTTATTACCTTTTAGGATATGCCATGTCACGCCAAAGAGGAGAAACCCCCAATGGAAAACCTTTTTTCCCCATTTTCAATCAAAGGATGCAAACTCAAGAACAGGATCGTCATGCCTGGTCTGGCTTCGTTTTTGATAGAAAATGACGGATCCATTCCTCATGAGGCCATTGAGCATTATCGGCTCAGAGCCGCTGGCGGCCCGGCCATGGTTATTATGGAAGCGTGCGCCGTTTCACCTGAGGGAATCGTTTCCCCCCATCAGGCACGAATTTATGATGATCAATTTGTTGAAGGGCTTTCGAAAATTGCCCGTTCCATGAAGGCGGAAGGGGCTGTTCCCGCGGTTCAGATCCACCACGGCGGAAGGCAGACCTCCACCAAGGTCATTCATGGACAACCGGTCGCCCCGTCACCGCTTCCCTGCCCCTCCATTCGAGGGAATGTGACGCCCCTCACGGTGGACGGCATCCAGGAACTGGTAACCAAATTCGGCGATGCGGCTGACCGCGCCCTTCAGGCCGGTTTTGAACTCATCGAAATTCATGGCGCACACGGATATCTAATCAATCAATTTCTATCCAGGTTTTCCAATATCCGGCAGGACGCTTACGGGGGAGATATCCAGGGTCGAACACGGTTTGCGCAGGAGATTGTGCGGGAAATTCGGAAACGGGTCGGGAACGAATACCCCATCTCTTTTAAGATCAGTGCCATGGAATTCGTAAAAGACGGCCTCGATGTGGAAGAAAGCCTTGAAATCCTGAAGATTCTTGTAAAAGAAGGGGTTGATGTCGTACAGGTATCCGCCGGCAACGATGCGACACCGGAATGGATATGCCAACCCATGTTCATGGAAAAAGCATGCCTGACCGATTTTGCCTGGGCCATCAAAAAGGAGCTGAATGTCCCCGTCATGGCGGTGGGAAGAATAAACGAACCATTGCTCGCGGAAGACATTATCAAATCCGGTAAAGCGGATCTCGTCTGTATCGGACGAGGATTATTGGCAGATCCGGCAATGCCCAAAAAAGCCCTGGAAGGCCGGCTGGACGATATCAGGACCTGTATCGCCTGCAATACCTGCATGCAATCCATTTTCAGAAAAGGCCGGGTGGAGTGCCTGGTCAATCCAACCCTGGGACGAGAAAAGGAAATGGCTTTTCGCACTGCGCAAACCAGCAAAAAAGTGATGGTGGTGGGCGCGGGCCCTGGAGGTTTAAATGTGGCATGGGTAGCCGCCAGACGCGGGCACGATGTTCACCTGTTTGAAAGACAATCCCAGTTAGGCGGACAGCTGGTCCTGGGAAGTATCACCCATTACAAGAAAGAACTTCGGAAACTGATCCGATTCCAGACAAAACAGATGGAGCGGTTCGGGGTAACATGTCATCTGAACCAGGAAGTAACACCCGACACCCTGAAAAACCACTCGCCGGACGTGGTGGTTCTGGCCACCGGATCGACACCGGTCCATCCGCAAATCGAGGGGATCGACAATGCCCTTGTCATTTCCATAAACGAGGCTTTGAACGGGCACAGCCGGGAAAGCGGAAAAACCGTTGTGGTAGGGGGCGGTCCCACCGGTTGCGAAATCGCCCTTCATCTCTCGGAAAAGGGGTATCAGGTGACCATCGTGGAAATGCTTTCCAAGCTGGGATCCCAACTGGAGAGCATGACCAAGAAGATACTGCTTCGGAAACTCAAGGAAAACGGGGCCTCTTTCAGGACCAATTGCCGGGTGATCCGTATTGAAGAAAATGGGGTCATCATTGCTGAAAAGGATGGCGGGCAGGTGACACTTCCGGCGGATCAAGTGGTCTTTTCAATTGGAAACCAACCGGAAGAGAGCCTTTTTAATCAAATCAAATCGATGGGGTATGAGATTCACCGTATCGGCGACTGCCTTGAACCGAGAAGCGCCAAATCCGCCATTTATGAGGGTGCGGTACTGGGTCGCGCTATTTAGTGTCTGAACGAAAACTAGGATTTTTTGTCAAGATCAAGGAAGATCAAAATTTTAACCGCAGGAATACATTTAGTATTTCGAGGATTAAAATTTTTATATGACGCAGAGATTGGCGAAAAAGACAGTTTTCGTTCGGGCACTATTTAACCTTTAACGCTTCATAAGCACTCTGAATTTCCTTGAAACGATTTTCAGCCAGCGCCCTGAATTCGTCCCCCAGGTGCACTACCTTGTCCGGGTGATACTGATTGGCCAGCTCCAGATAGGCCTCTCTGATTTCTTTCTGGGAGGCCTTACGGTCCACCTTCAGCACGGTATAGGGATCCTTCTGCCCGGTGAAAGCGGATTTTTCTTCTTTCGAGTTCGACTCACCGTTACCCTCCCGGGATGCCTGGGGGCCATGTTGACCCGAACCGGGACGCTCCCTTTGATAACCTATCTGCCTGCGTTTATAGACATACAGATACCACCAGAGCACTCCCAGCACAACCAGGTCATCCAACCATCCCACACCGACAAAGAAGTCTGGAAAAAGGTCATAGGGGCTTACCAAATAGGCGAGCCCCAGTACCGAGAGCAATACTTTTATCATGGTCCGGCTTCTCTAATGAGCTGATCCCCAAATTGTTCAAGAAACGTGTCCAAATCCTTTTCCCAATTTGCCATGATATTGACGCCCTGTTTCTTTGAAAGCCTGTTTTCAAGAACACAATTGACGGGCAACAGGTGCCCGTCACTTAACGCCGTCAGGCTGCAAGGTTCAATGGGCGCTTTCAGTCTCAGCTTTTTTAAGACATACCGTGCCAGCTCAAACGGGCTGCAATACCCATAAGCTGTGGCATGGTATGACCCCCTGCCGTCTTTGTTGATCAACTCCCTGATCTGTAATGCCAGCCGGTGGCTCCAGGTGGGCGCACCAAACTGGTCATCCGGCAACTGCAGGGGCGTCGAAACGCCCCGAACCGCATGACGCAAAACGGATTTAACAAAATTATTGCCGTTTATACCGTATAGCCAATGTGATCGAACAATAATATAGTTGGGAGAGTTGCCGCGAACAGCCGTCTCACTCTCCAGTTTGCTTCTGCCATAGGCGGAAAGCGGGTGTGGCGCATCATCTTCAAAATACGGCTGCGGCATCGCTTTTCGCCCGTCAAAGACATGTCCACAAGACACATGTACGATTTTACAGCCGAATCTGGCGGAAGACTGCGCCAGATTTCTGGGGCCCTCCACGTTGATTTTTCTTAAGGCAAAGGGATCTGATTCGCAGACCTCCAGATCCGTTAAACCCACACAGTTGAGCACAATGTCCGGGGATAATGAATCAAACGCCTCTATGACCACATCCCAGCTGACAACATCAACATCCTCTTTACCAGGACAGATCACCTCATGCTCCTGCCCCAGCACCTTCCTGCAATCGCTTCCCAGGCCACCTGTAGCTCCCAAAATGAGTATCTTCATTATTACCCTCGCCGCATTTTTTATTTCAGGCAACACTTCCTTTTAGATTTCTTTTACCAATTCAAATAATTAACATGGTATATTAATACACAAATAAAAAAAAACCATAATTTCTTTCAGTATTAATTCATAAAAGCAGATTCTCTTTTGAAACCTGGGGATCAGTGGACAAAAAATGGATCACAGCCATTAAGGTGCTTGCGCAAAAACACACGGTCATGTAGTCTACAGCTTTTTTGTACAGCTGATTTGACTTCATCATGATATGAGATCAGACAGGGGCTCAAACCGCTTATGAAAAACAGAGGCACACACAAAAAACGCTCAGGTATTCTCCTAAGCGCCCTTACCCTTCTCTTCCTTTTTTCCCCCGGTATTTCCCTTTATCCTCTCTATGGCGTTGAAACCAATAAGAAGCCACCCACCCCGGTTTTTAAAGGAGACCAACGGATTCTGGACGGCATCAATCTGATTTACAATCGCCGGTTCGCGGATGCCGAAGATTTATTCAAAAAGATGACAACCGATGCACCCCGGGACCCCAGCGGCTATTTTTACATGGCTATGATCACATGGTCCAGACTGGCTGCGGGTTTCTGGACCCCGGAGATGGTAAAAGAATATAAAAAGCGGATCGATCGGGCCATAGAGGTGGCCCAGGCCCGTGTTGACAATAAGGGTGCGGACAGTTACGATTTCTTCTATCTTGGCGGAGCATTGGGATTCAAGGGCCGCTTCGAGTTGATGAAAGGCAACATGTTTGCGTCATTCCTTCTGGCTTCCGATGCCATTGATGCCCTCAAGACCTGCCGGGAAATGGCACCCGACGACAAGGATGTTCTGCTTGGAATCGGAACTTTTGATTATTATACTGCCAAGCTGTCAGGGGTTTTAAAATTTTTGACCTATTTCCTTCTGCACCGAGGCGACATAAAAGAGGGCCTCAGAAAGTTGAATGAAGCAGCACTACATGCCACTTACTCATCAACGGAAGCCAAAAGTGTCCTCTTATATATCGAACTCTTTTCCGAGCAAAACTTTCCACACGCCCTGGCATTGGCCACTGAATTATCCAACCGGTACACGGAAAATCCCAGATATAAAACCCTTAAGGGCGTCTGTTTTATTCGCATGAATAAAGATCGCCAATACCGGGAAACCTTGCGCGACCTGGTTGCCAAAAGCCGTGAAGCAAAATCTTCCGCCACTGCAGCCATCTGGAAAAACCGAGCCCTTTACCTTGAATCCATATACGACCTCTATCACGGGCGTTATGCCGAGGCCAGAATTGTGCTGGAAGAGATTCTCAAACATCCCGACCCGGAGCATGACCCGGCCATGATTGCCTGGCCCCTCATAAAATTGGGGATGAGCTATGACCTGGCCGGAGATAGAGATCGGGCACTCAGCTATTACAACCAGGTGCTCGCCATGGAAAACCCTTCAGGAGCGCAGTTCGTAGCGGACAAGCTGTTGGAAGATCCCATTGAGCCAAAAGATCCATTTATCGGGTATTAAACATGAAAAAATTCTACTTCGTTTTATTCTTTCTAATTTTGCCCATATTGTTAACAGGGGGGTGTACCCGTCTGGTCATGCCCATCGCCTCCTCCATGATTCCCGGTTTCACCACCGCTTTCTTTGAGGAGTGCGATCTGAAACTGGCCGAAGAGTCCCTTCCCGCAGAGCTTAAACTGATGGAAGGCCTTCTCAAAAACGATCCTTGCAATCCGAAGATCCTCACCGCGCTTTGCATGGGATTCACAGGCTATGCCATGCTTTTTGTGGAAGATGAAAACCCGGAAAGAGCATCCAGGCTCTATCTCAGGGCCAAGATCTATGGGCTAAAGGCCCTGGGCATTGAAAACGCCGGCTCACGTCAGATACTTGATCAGATCAAGGCGGTAACCCGGGAGAATATTGAAATGCTTTTCTGGACCACCATGGCCTGGAATGCATGGGTCAACCTGAACCTGGACAAGCCCGCAGCCATTGGCGAAAGCACCCTTGCCGAGGCCTGCCTGAAGCGGGTACTGGAAATTGAACCCGATTTTTACTATGGCGCCCCCTATGTGCTCATGGGTGCCATACTGGCTGCACGTCCCAAAATGTTGGGGGGAAATGCGCCGGAAGCAAAATCATATTTTGAAAAAGCCATTGTCCGGAGTGACGGAAAATTTTTACTGGCCCAATACTATTTTGCCCGCTACTATGCCGTGCGGGTTCAAGACAAAAAGCTGTTCCTCACCCTGGCTGAAGAGGTAACCAAAGCAGAGCCCGATGACCTGAAGGAGGCCTGTCTCATCAATCAGGCGGTAAAACTGAAAATGGCAGCACTGGTGGAAATGACGGATGAATTGTTTTTATAACCGTTCACAGGGCAAACCGACAACGAATACGGAGATTTCATGAAAAAGACATTATTCCAAATAACGCTTCTTATGGCCCTGGTGTGCCTGATGGGCTTTCATTCACCTGCATCCGCAGGAAAAAAGCCTCAATATCTGATCAAATTTGCCACGGTGGCCCCTGAAGGCAGCACCTGGGTCAAGCAGATCCGGAGCGTTGACAAAACCCTTCGAAAAGAAAGCGGCGGACGGTTGGGACTCGGCATTTATGCAGGCGGCATTGCCGGCGATGAGCTGGATGTCCTCAAAAAGATGCGGATCGGCCAGATTCAGTGTGCGGCTTTTTCAGGAGTCGGTTTTGGAAAAATTCTGCCCATGGTCCGTGTGCTGGATCTCCCCTTTCTCTTCAAAAATGACCAGGAAGTAGACCAGGTTCACCAGGCACTCTTCAACTTTTTTGCAGAAGCATTCCAGAAAAAAGGCTTCAGACTTCTCGCCTGGACCGAAGTGGGAAATGTCAACATTTTCTCTAAAAAAGCCATCCGCAACCTGAAAGATCTAAAAGGCCTCAAAATATGGGCCTGGGCCGGTGACCCCATTGCAAAGGAGACTTTTGTAACCATGGGCGTCAACCCCATCCCCCTCGCTGTAACGGATGTCAACACGGCGCTGAACACGGGAATGATCGACACGGTCTATGCACCGCCTCTGGGCGCGCTGGCCCTTCAATGGCACACCAAACTTTCATACATGATGGGTCTGCCCCTGGTGCATTCCACCGGCGCCATATTGATCTCCTCCAGAGCCTACAAAAAGCTGCCCCCGGATTTGGCCACCTTGTTGCAAAAAACCATGAAAAGCGCCATGGCAGACCTCACAGAAACGTTGCGACGGCAAAGAGAGGAAGCCGTCCAGGTGCTCCAGGACAGCGGCATTACCGTCATCCCGATAACGGGGGAAGCCCGTAACCCTTTTTATGCCATTCACACGGAAGTCGCCCAAAAACTAGCCGGTAGAATCTACCCTGAAGAACTCCTTTTAAGGGTTTATAAAATCCTGAACAGACCCGGTTCCTGACAGGTATTGCCAAGGACAGCCCATGAAAACACTCGATCGCATCGACCGGGCCCTGGCAAAGGTTGAAGGATGGCTCATCATCGGGTTACTCTGGGCCATGGTGGTGCTGACATTTGTTCAGGTGGTTTTCAGAAGTCTTTATACCCACGGCCATTTTTTCTGGGCCAATGAAATGCTGGGGAACCTGGATTGGTCCGGCCCACTGGTTCAACTGCTGGTCCTGTGGCTCACTTTCCTGGGGTCATCACGCCTCACCAGAGAAGGGAAACACATCAAAATTGATCTCTTTTCGACACTTCTGCCGCCCAAATGGCTTCCGGTCAGTGGGTTTATTCTGGCAGTGGTTTCTGTGTTCATCATCGGCATCATGATCAAGGTATGCATTGATTATGTGATCATGGAGATGGAATTTGGCGGGACCAGCCTCTTTTATCTGCCCAGCTGGATGGGACAAATGATCCTGCCGCTCGGGTTCACCCTGCTCTTTTTCCGATTCCTGATCAAGGCCATCCATGAGGGAACCCAGGTGGTTCGAGGCTTTTTAAAATGATCCTCACCATGGTGATCATCCTAATTTTGTGTATCATTCTGGGCCTGCCGCTTTTTGTGGGCATCCTGGCGGCCACCATGCTTGGATTTCTGACCACGGATGTGCCTTTCGGAGCAATCCCAATTGAAATATTCAGGCTGGCCAACACGCCCATCCTGCTGGCAATCCCCCTGTTCACCTTTGCCGGATACCTTCTCGCCCAGGGGGGTACATCCGCCCGGCTGGTAAAATTTTCCAGGAGTCTTTTCGGTTGGATACCGGGAGGTCTCGGCGTTGTGGCCCTGGTTTCTTGTGCCTTTTTCACCGCTATCACCGGCGCCACCGGCATCACCATCATTGCCCTGGGCGGGCTTCTCTTTCCAGCGCTCATCTCCGATAACTACAGCGAGGACTTCTCCCTGGGTCTGATGACCACTTCCGGAAGCTTGGGGCTCCATTTTCCCCCGAGCCTGCCCATTATCCTCTATGGCTTTATTTCAGGGGTCAGCATCGAACAGCTGTTCATGGCAGGACTTTTACCTGGGACCCTGATGGTGGGGATTCTTTGTCTTTATTCCGTTTACATGGGCCGAAAATGGCGCATCGCACGACCCGCTTTTTCAGGACACGCATTCTGGTCCGCGTTTAAGGGCGCCGCATGGGAGTTGCCCATTCCCATCCTCATCCTCGGCGGCATCTATTCCGGGTTCTGCACCGCTACGGAAGCTGCTGCACTGACGGTGGGTTATGTACTGTTGGTCAAAACGGTGGTGTTTCGAGAGCTCAATCTCATCAAAGATTTGCCGGAAATCATGAAGGAAAGTATGCAAATGGTGGGGGGCATCATGATCATCCTGGGATCAGCCCTCGCATTCACCAATTATCTGGTGGACGCTTTTATTCCCATGAAAATACTGGAGTTTATGGAGGGCTTAGTGGAAACCAAAATCGGGTTTCTCATGGCCCTCAATATTTTCCTCATCCTGGTGGGTTGCATGATGGACATTTTCAGCGCCATTTTGGTGGTGGTCCCCCTGATCGTTCCCCTGGCCGACCGGTTCGGGATTGATCCGGTCCACCTGGGCATCATCTTTCTAGCCAACCTGGCCATCGGCTACAACACGCCCCCTGTGGGCCTGAACTTGTTCATTGCCAGCTCCCGGTTCGATCAGCCGGTGGTGCGGTTGTACAGGGCCACCCTACCCTTTCTGCTGCTGCTGCTCTTTACGTTGCTCCTGATTACCTACTGGCCCGGACTCAGTCTGTTCCTACCACGCCTGTTATCCTCCTGAAGTCGAGGCGGTTGAGACTTCCGCAAGTGCCATCTATTCTTCGGCGCTCCCCCGGTCCGACTTCTTCAAAGTTTCCACCATGGCGTTGAAACTTCGGGTCAACTGCGCAATTTCATCGTGCCCTTGCACGGGAAGGGGTTTTCCGTAGCGACCCCTGGACACCTGTCCGGCTGCGCTTGAAATGGCAGTGAAGGAGCGGACCATTTTTCCCACAACGGCCTGGTTCAGAAAAAAGACCAAGAGGATCACCAGAATCCCGCTTACAAAATAGGCATTCCGGAAACGGATGATGGGCGCCAGAACCTTTTTGCCGGGGGCAAGCAACACAAGGGTCCACGGAACAAGCGAAATCCTGCAAAACCCACCCACCTGATCGGGAGGCCTGCCCAGGAGGGTGCCATAAGGGTTTTGTGTCATCGCTTTCAACAGGGCCAGTTCAAACGGGTCATCTCTTTCCCCGAACCGCTTTCTGCCTTTCATAACGCTTTCGCTATGGGCTAGATATCTTCCTGACGCATCAATCAGATAGGCCTGCTCAGTCTGCCACCAGGCCAGGGTTTTGACCCCCTTAATCAGGTACTGGAAATCCACGTAAACTACCAGGTTTCCCACCACGGCCCCTGAATTTTCCTTGAGTTCGGAAATGATGGAAACCGTTTCCTGACCGGTCTCGGTATTATAAGCGGGAGGGGTCACTTCCGCAATACGGCCCCTGTGAAACCGCATCATGGACGTACCGCCCATACCTCCGGATCCTCTGCGTGGTGACATGTGACCGGATTGAAACGGTGAATCCGGTTCTGCCCCCATCAATCGGGCATCGGTCACACCGTCAAGCCCTTTGATCTGTTCAAGAATCCACTGTTGAACCAACCCCCCGCCGCGGCTGTCGGAAGTTCCATGGAACATTTCAATCATGTCATCGATCCGTCCCAGCCGCATATCGATCTGATGGGCGGCCCGCTGAAGCTTTACCATGGAAGCGTCCTCCCATTCCTTAAAAAGTATACCGCTCATGAACACAAACCCAGACACCCCCACCAGAACCAACATGACACCCACCGGCAAAAGAACTAAAAGGCCGATGCGCTGCCTGAGGCTTTCAATTCTCATGGGGTTTCGCAACCTGTCCTTGCCGAAGATAGGGCTCATAAATTAAGGTAAGACCTCACATCCACAAATTTCATACCCGCTGCCCGGGCCGCCTGCAATCCCGGATCGCCGTCCTCAAACACTTCACACACCGATGGGGATACCGCCATGCGTTTTGCTGCTTCAATGAACATCTGGGGATCGGGTTTGGGCCTCAAAGCGTCGTCCGCCGTAATCACCGCCTCAAAGAAATCCGCCATCCCGATGGCTTCCAGTGTTCGAAGCACATTTTTGCGCGTTCCCCCCGAAACCACACTCATGGGCAACTTCCCCCGGTAATCCAGGGCAATTTTTGCCACCGGCATGATGGGCTTGACCGTTTTCAGCCTGTCATAACTGATCTGGTTTTTGGCATCCGATATCACCTTGAGGTTGAGATCCGTCCCGAAAGTGCGGTTGAAATGGATCACGATTTCTTCGGCCGGAATGCCTCGGAGGGGCTGCAGAAAATCTATCGGGCAATCGTGCCCGAAGTGTTTCATGGTCTCCTGCCATGAGTGGGTGTGGATGGTCATGGTATCGGCCAGTGTGCCGTCGCAGTCAAAAATCAGACCTTTCATGCCCTCATAAATTGGAATCATCTCGCCTCCTGATTGGTTTGACAAATAAAATCATTTGAACACATTCTATCAAAACAGTATGCTTCTTGTATATGGAATTTGACGGAAGATTCCCCACCATGAAATTCAGCTCAATGAAAAGAAACCTATTGTTCCTTGCGTTAATGGGCTTTTACGCCTCATGTGGCCGCGGGGATATTTTCGATGATCGTAGGGACCGGGTTGCCGAAAAATACCATGCACCGAACCAACAGGAAATTCTTGAAGGAGAAAGAGATGGATCAAACCGAGCTTGAAAAGATCATTCAGAAACGACTCGCACTTCCGGAAGATGAATTTAAAACCATCCGCGAAACCCCCAAATTTCAGCGCCTGTTCGCCAATGCAAAAAAAGCGTCACGCTACTGTCTGATCGCCACGGTGGTGGAGTCCAACGGCTGTCATTCCCAGCACCGGGTGGGTCAACGCATTTTTTTCGATTCCTCCGGGAACCTGCTGACAGCCGAATCCCCCGAACGGGTATGCGCCTTTCTGCTGCCCAACCTGGTGGTGTTGATAAATGCCTTTTTTGAAAATCTCATGAACGGAAGGGACCCCAACGAAATCATGTTTAACCGGACCGGTTGTTTCGATGTGGGTCCTGCCTGCGGCGGTTGGGGCCATGTGGTAGTTGAAATGAAAGCCGAACTAAAACGTTAAGATTCAGGTTTTAGGTTACTGAAAAAAAATAACCTAAAAAATATCCCGAAAGCCGGTTGACAGTCAAAAACGAGTATGCTATCAAGCCGGTGTAGTGGGTCATATTCGGTTGTCTGTTCGACGCTATCTTTAATCTCTGGGGTGTTTTATTGTTCTCTAAAAAGTTCACCGTATTACTGGTTCCCGAAGGGACCGCCAGGGTAAAACAATTCAGGCTTCCAAAAATACTTCCTGTTTTTGCCATTCTTCTATTGGCCGGTTGCACCTTCCTGGGTTTCGGGATCATAAAAGATTTTCTTTCCCTTAAGGCAAAAGTTCCCCGAATAACCTTGCTGGAAGCGGAAAATGCCCTTCAAAAAAAGCAACTTCTCCTGATGGCTAATCGTATTGAAGCCGTCACCGTGGATTTGGCCGAACTTAGAACTGAGGAAAAAAAGCTGAAAACCCTCGCGCGCAAAGTGGGCGCTAAAGATTCAGAAAAATTCAGGGGCATCGGCGGTTCAGACACCGGCCTGCTCGATTCAGAGGAAAATCTGCGAAAGACCGATCGAAAACTGATCCGTGCCATGCACCAGTCCCTGGATGATCTTGAAGGTGATATAGAACAGCGCAAGGGAAACAACGAAGAACTGGCAAAATTCCTCGATGATCAAAAAATGCTTCTGGCCTCCTCAACACCATCCATCTGGCCCACCAAGGGGTGGCTAAGCTCCCGCTTCGGTTATCGCACCTGCCCTTTCGGTAAAAAGAAAGAATTCCATAAGGGTATTGATATTTCCGCAAGAAGCGGCTCTCCAATTATTTCGCCGGCAAATGGAATGGTGATTTTCAACGGCTGGATGAGCGGCTATGGCAGGGTCATCGTCATGAAGCACGCCAAAGGCTTTAAAACAAAATATGCACATCTCAGAAAATCCCTGGTCAAAAAAGGGCAATATATCAAAAAAGGTACAAAAATAGGCCTAGTCGGAAGTTCCGGCAGAACAACCGGTCCCCACCTTCATTATGAAGTGCATCTGAACAATGCCCCGGTAAATCCGCTTCGCTACATTTTTAATTGATTTCAATATTTTTAACGCCTCTTTTAGTATCCCCTGCCAAAGAAATTTCCTACTGGCACATAAGCCCTTGATTTTTAGCCCACAAAGTTTTTTAATGCGCCCTGATAGCATCAATGTCTAACAAATCTTGTATAATTGGTAAAAAATCATGTTTGGAAATGTTTTAAAAGGAATTTTCGGCAGCAAGAACGAACGCACCCTCAAAGAAATGGCACCCCTGGTTGAAAGTATCAATCAACTGGAACCGAACTTTCAGGGTCTCTCGGATGAGGAACTGCTTTTAAAAACAGCTGAATTCAAGGAACGGCTTAACAAAGGAGAAACCCTGGACGACATCCTTCCCGAGGCTTTTGCCACCGTGAGAGAAACCTCGGTCAGAACCCTGGGCATGCGACATTTTGACGTCCAGCTCATCGGGGGAATCGTGCTTCACGAGGGGAAGATCGCTGAAATGAAAACGGGCGAGGGCAAAACCCTGGCAGCGACCCTGCCGCTCTACCTCAACGCCCTGGAAGGGAGGGGGGCCCACCTGGTAACGGTCAATGACTATCTGGCCAAAAGGGACGCCGAATGGATGGGGGCCATATACCGTGCTCTCGGTCTGAGCGTGGGAGTGATTGTACACGGTATGGATGATGCTGAACGTAAAGAAGCCTATGGTTGTGACATCACTTACGGCACCAACAATGAGTTCGGCTTTGATTACCTTCGCGACAACATGAAGTTTGAAGTGACAGAATTTGTTCAAAGAAAATTCCGTTACGCCATCGTGGATGAAGTTGACAGCATCCTCATCGATGAAGCGCGAACGCCGCTGATCATCAGCGGCCCCATGGAACATAGTGAAAACAAGATATTTGAAGAGGTCAAGCCCCTTGTTATGCAACTCAGACAAAAACAGGGCGCCATTATCCGTTCCCTCCTAAAAGACGTGCGCCAGCTTTTAGATAGCAATCAGCTGGATGACAACACCATCGAAACACTGCTCAAAATCAAGAGGGGTGATCCTAAAAATCCGGTTTATCTGGACATGGTGGCCCAAAACCAGGCGTTAAAGAAGCAAATCGACCGAACAGAAAGCACACTGCGGTCACAGAAAATCCTGCCGGAACTGGACCAGGACCTGTACTGCACCATCGATGAACAGAGCAACGCTGTGGAGCTCACCGAAAAAGGCATCGACCTTTTGTCGCGTAAGGGGTCGGATGATTTCATGATTCCCGACATGGACGATGAAAGCCATAACATCCGCCAGATGGAAAACCTCAGCGATGCGGAAAAAGACCAACAGCTCCGGGAAGTTGAAGCGCGATACATGCGGACATCCGAACTGATCCATGCCACCCAGCAGCTGATCAAAGGCTTCTGGCTCTTTGAAAAGGATGTCCACTATGTCATCAAAGACAACCAGATCGTGATCGTGGATGAATTCACGGGCAGAATGATGCCGGGACGTCGGTGGAGCGATGGCCTGCATCAGGCGGTAGAGGCCAAGGAGGGAGTAAAAGTGGCGGGGGAAAACCAGACCCTGGCCACGGTGACTTTTCAGAATTTCTTCCGCATGTATGAAAAGCTGGCCGGCATGACCGGTACAGCCGACACGGAAGCCGCTGAATTCAATAACATTTATAAATTGGACGTGGTGGTCATTCCCACCAACAAGGAAATGGCGCGGGTCAATTTCCCGGATGTCATCTACAAGACCGAAAGAGAAAAATTCAAAGCCGCTGTTGATGAAATCAAGGAACTTTACGACAAGGGCCAGCCGGTTCTCGTGGGGACCATCTCCATCGAAAAATCTGAAATGTTGAGCAAAATGCTCAAACGGGCCGGCGTTCCCCACTCCGTGCTCAATGCCAAACACCACGAAAAAGAGGCCGAAATCATTACCAACGCCGGTCAAACCAAAACCGTGACCATTTCCACCAACATGGCCGGAAGGGGCACGGATATAGTTCTGGGCGAAGGCGTTCGTGAATTGGAGGGGCTCCATATCCTGGGTACGGAACGGCATGAGAGCCGGCGGGTGGACAACCAGCTGCGGGGTCGTTCCGGCCGCCAGGGCGATCCCGGTACGTCGCGATTTTATCTCTCCCTTGAAGATGACTTATTAAGGATCTTCGGTTCCGATAAAATCTCCTCCATCATGGAACGGATGGGCATGGAAGAAGGAGAACCCATTGAACATAACCTGATTTCCCGGGGCATTGAAAATGCTCAGAAAAAGGTTGAAGCCCGTAACTTCGACATGCGGAAGCACCTCCTGGACTATGATGACGTCATGAACAGACATCGGGAAATCATCTATTCCCTGAGGAAAAGCATCCTGGAAGGAGAAAACTTCCAGGAAATTATTGAAGACATGATCGATCAGAAAATCGAGTCCATTGTTGAACAGTGGATCGACCCCAAAGCGTACCCCGAAGACTGGAATATAAAAGAATTAAACAACAGCATTTCCTGGCTCTTCGGTTTCCCTTCCGATATAGGCCCTGAAGGAATGGGTCAGGAAGCCTTTGGCGCCCTGAAAATAGAAGACCTTCCGGAGATGATCAAAGAACGCATCCTCTCCGAATACAGGGAGAGGGAAAGGCTGTTTGGAAAAGAAGACCTGCAACGTCTTGAGCGTTATCTCATCCTTCAAATCATCGACGACAAATGGGTGGCCCACTTGCAGGCCATGGACCACATGAAGGAAGGGATCGGGCTTCGCGGCTACGGGCAGCTTGACCCCCTGAAAGAATATCAGAAAGAGGGATTTGCCATGTTTGGGGACCTCATGGATCAAATCCGGGAAGAAATTCTCAGAACCATTTTCCGTGTACAGATCGTGCGCCAGGAACCGGATATCATGCCCAAAAAGAAAAAAAGAACCCTGAACCTCAGCCACGGAGATGGGGATTCGGGCGGCGTCACCGTCCGGCGCAAGGAACAGAAAATCGGCAGGAATGCGCCCTGCCCTTGCGGCAGTGGAAAAAAATACAAAAAATGCTGTGGGGCAGGAAAATAGGGGGTACGGTGAAAAAATGCCTGGACCTTTAGACGAAGGAACACAAACCGTTCGGGGATTCAAAGCAGCGGCCGTGGATTCAGGGCTGAAAAAAGGACATGGGTCCGATATTGCCTTGATTGTATCTGAAAGGAAGGCTTCGGCAGCCGGTGTATTTACCGCCAACAAAGTTAAAGCCGCCCCAGTCCTTTTGACCCGGAAGCACATTGCCGGCGGCACGGCCCACGCCATAATCGCCAATGCGGGAAATGCCAATGCCTGCACGGGAAACCCCGGCCTTTCCGATGCTGCGCGTACTGCGGGTCTCGTAGGAAAAACACTCGGTATTTCACCTGAGAGTGTCCTGATTGCATCAACAGGTGTTATCGGCCAGAGGCTGGACATGGATAGGGTTTCAAGGGCCATTCCCTTGTTGAAAGAGGCCCTGACACCTGAGGGCATACCCCTGGCCGCTCAAGCCATCATGACCACGGACTCTTTTCCCAAGATCAGCAGTTTCGACGGGATAGCCGAAAACCGTCCCTACCGCATTTCAGGACTTGCCAAAGGGGCCGGCATGATCATGCCGAACATGGCCACCATGCTCTGCTTTATCCTCACCGATATTCAGATAACATCCGATACCCTGCAAAATGTCCTTCGGGTTTGTGCTGAAAAAACCTTTAACCGCATCAGCGTGGATGGGGATACCAGCACCAACGATATGGTATTGATGTTGGCGAACGGCATGGCCGGCAATACAACCCTGGGAAAAAAGGATCATGCCCGGTTCCAAGAAGGGCTGACCGGCGTTATGGAAGACCTGGCGCGAATGATTGCCAAAGACGGCGAGGGCGCCACAAAACTGGTGGATGTGGTCATAAACAATGCCCTTTCCGCCGAGGACGCGCTGAATGCCGCCAGAACCGTCGCCAACTCAAGTCTTGTGAAGACCGCTTTTTACGGACAAGACCCCAACTGGGGAAGGATTATGGCGGCCCTTGGACGGGCGGATGTGAATATGGATGAAACGCGCGTTGATATCTGGGTCAATGATATTCAGATCGTATCCGGTGGGCTTGGTAGTGGCGTGGAAGCGGAAAAACAGGCGGCTCTGATCATGACGCAAAAGGAATTTACGCTCAGTATAGACCTGCATCAAGGCAACCACCGTGACCATATCATCACCTGCGACCTGACCCACGAATACATCAACATCAATGCGGATTATCGAACCTAGATCTTGATCAAGGAGGATGTCATGTTTGCAGTGATCATGTGTGGCGGTTCCGGGACACGTTTCTGGCCTGCAAGTCGGCGTCAGCGGCCCAAGCAATTCTTAGACATTACGGGAAAGGGAGCAATGGTGGTGGACACCTGCGACCGGCTGGTGTCTTTAATTGCTGACGACAGGGTCATCCTGATTCTGGGCAAAGAACACCGGGAAGAAGCCAGTGAACTTTTTAAAGGGCGAAGCGTTCACATACTGGCGGAGCCCGTCGGCAGAAACACGGCCCCCTGCATGGGTCTGGGCGCCCTGTATGCACGGCATCTGGGATCTGAAGCGCCGGTGGCATTCCTGCCGGCGGATCACTTCATCAGTAAACCCGAAGCATTTCTGGCGGATCTCGAATCTGCCGGAAAACTGGCCGCCGACGGGGGCATTGTGACCCTGGGGATCGTGCCCACGCGACCTGAAACCGGTTACGGCTATATCCGGAAAACCACTGATACAGCTAGTTCAGATACCACATCCGCTTACAGGGTTTCAGCTTTCGTTGAAAAGCCCGATATTGAAAAAGCGCACGATTATCTCAAGAGCGGCGACTACTATTGGAACGCCGGTATTTTCGTCGCCACACCGGAAACCATCCTGACGGAAATTGAAAAACAACTGCCCGACCTTCATGAAGGCCTTGGCCGGATTGCCCTGAGCCTGGGAACGGATCGCTTTGAAACGGAATTCAAAAGAGCCTATGAAACCATTCAGAGCATTTCCTTTGATTACGGTATCATGGAAAATACCGAAAGCCAGGTTTATATCATCCCCTCGGAATGTGGCTGGAGCGATGTGGGATCATGGGAATCCCTGTATGAATTGAGGGGAGCCGAACGGGACAGACACTGGAATCTGACCGAAGGGGAGACCCTCCTCATTGATTGCGAAAAAAATTTCATCTCAAGCCGGGCCAACCGGTTGGTAGCATGCCTTGGACTCAAAAACTGCCTGGTGGTGGATACGGGGGATACCGTACTGGTGGCGGATCTCACCCAATCCCAAAATATTCGCAAGATCGTGGACCAACTCAAAGAAACCCAAAAGGATACGCTTTTGTGATCTCTCATATTTTCAGGGAATATGATATCCGCGGCATTTTCCCGGATGAGTTAAACGAAGATACCGTTTACCGCCTGGGACGCGCTTTCGGGACTTATTTTCATGAAAAAGGTGCCAACAAGATAACCCTTGGCCGAGATTGCCGGCTCAGTTCTCCGGATCTGGCAGAATGGCTTTCCATGGGGTTGCTGGCAAGCGGCATGACGGTTGTGGATGTGGGCATGGTTCCCACCCCCATACTTTATTTCTCCCTTCATCACCTTTCCGTAGACGGCGGCATACAGATTACCGGAAGCCATAACCCACCGGAATTCAATGGCTTTAAGATTTGCCTGGGGCACGCATCCGTATATGGGGAGGAAATCCAGGCCATCCGGAAGATGGCTGAATCAGGCAATTTCACAACCGCAAAAGGCATACTTGAGAAAACCCCGGTGGACACCTCCTACAGACAATACGTGGTTGGAAACATTCAACCGGGACCTGTCTTGCGAAAAGTGGTCGTGGATGGGGGGAATGGCATTGCCGGCCCCTCGGCAGTGGATATCTACCGCCGGTTGGGATTTGAAATCAAGCCCCTGTTCTGTGAGCCGGACGGGCGATTTCCAAACCACCATCCTGACCCCACCATCACTGGAAACCTGCAATCGCTTATCAGAGTGGTACGCGAAGAAAAATGGGATCTCGGCATCGCCTTTGATGGCGATGGAGACAGGATCGGGGTGGTGGACCGCGAAGGGCGCATCATTCCTGCAGACCATTTGATGATGATCTTCTCCAGGGATCTTTTGACGCGTCACAAAGGGGCCAAGATCATCGGGGACGTCAAATGCACCCAGGCACTTTTTGATGATATCCGGGCCCACGGCGGAAAACCCATCATGTGGAAATCCGGTCACGCCATCACCAAGAGCAAGATGCAGGAAGAAGACGCTCTCCTGGCAGGTGAATTGAGCGGGCATGTTTTTTTTAAGGAACGGTATTTCGGCTATGATGACGCCGTTTATGCCGGGGCAAGACTGCTGGAAATTCTTTCACATACCCATGAGGGGTTAAGCGAGCTTCTCACGGGTCTTCCGGATTTGGTGAACACCCCTGAAATCCGCCTGGAATGCCCTGACCACAAAAAATTCGGTATCGTAACCGCCATTGTCGACCAGTTCAGAAAAGATCACGACGTCATCGAACTGGACGGCGCCAGGATTCTTCTGGATGGCGGTTGGGGCCTCATCAGGGCTTCCAATACACAGCCGGCTCTGGTTCTTCGATTTGAAGCTGACAATGAAAAACGCCTGAAGGAGATAGAACGTCTGTTTATGGATAAAGTGCGGGAATTAATTTGAAGGGGCAAAGATTAACTGCACAAAAAGCAGGCCAAGGCCATACGGTACAACACCAGATCTTTGCTCCATTTTGTCACAGCCTGATTCCTTCCTGCTTCACTCGCTGGTGAAATGGTATAGTCTGATAGAGGTTACTATTCCATTCTTCACGTGTCCGCACAATCGAGGAGATGACTTCTCCATATTCCCATTCTATTTCATATAGCCTGTGCCGAATCCGATCTGTACATTCATCGTTTATAGGGCCATCAACCAGGATGAGTAAATCCCAATCTGATTCCGAGTGAGCATCTCCACGGGAATGTGAACCGTAAAGGATGATCTCTGGCTCAAGTTCTACCTCATGAACAGCTTGCCTTATTTGCTCAATTAATTCATCTCGTTTCATATGAGAACCTCATATCCTCCGGAGCCCTAACGAAGAAGCCAGGGACAGCTAGAATTCTTTCTGTCCTCCAGGGATGCATAATAGCTTTCCTCTCTTGCATCCCCCTGATTTGCAATCTTAGCAATTTTTTTCAGATATGATTTCAACATACAGACTACCTGGATTTAACATGTTGTTGTCATTTTATAACGCAAAGCTGAGGGGCGGGGCGACGGGAACCACAAACCTACCCGAAGCCTCAAAAGGTTGAAAATAACATAATTTATTAAGCGGCCTGATCCAGCCCGATCCCACTCCAGCGACTTGTTGGCTTTTAGTAGATGCAAGCATCTAAGATCGATAGCACATTTGCCAGCAGCTCATCTGAGGCACTTTCGATGCGCTTCGCTTGACGAGTGCGGAAGTCGACTGACTTGATCTGCTCAACCATGATGAATCCAGTCAGACCGCTGTTTTCCGAAACAGGCACATGGAAGGGAAACCTACGATCTGTGTTCGTTAGAGGACACACTATGGCTAAGCCGGTGCTTCGGTTAAACAAATCCTTGCTTACAACCAGAGCAGGCCGTCGCCCCTTTTGTTCATGACCGGACTGAGGATCGAAAGTGATGGCAACAATATCGCCTTGTTTGGGGATATAAGCAGCCATCTACCATGCTTCCTTACCGACCGGTTTCCCCCAATCGATTTCACTGGCGCGATAGTCTTTGGGGATTTTCGCCACTAGGTCCTCGATACGATATCGTCCACGGATTTTCTTGGTCGGAGCGACAACAATAATGCCGTCTCGTGCAACAACATCCACCTCGTCCCCAACTCCAAGACAAGCATCCTCTAATACGTTCTTGGCAAGGCGTAGCCCCTGACTATTACCCCATTTTTGAATTTTCGTATGCATAACAACAACCTCCTTCGCATGTATAGCCATAGTGTAGCCATTTAAAGCCAGGCTGTCAAGTGGTATTTTAGGCCAATCGGGGTTGGTATTTTCATTTTCTTCGCCTTCAGCTTCTTCCTCCGGAATGATGAAATTAACTTCACCTCCTGATTCTATAAAATCAAATCATGGATTTTTAAACCGCATACTGGCCAGGATAACCCGCTTTTCCTCACCCTTTGAACGGAGTATCCTTTTCCGGGCTTTAACGTCGCAGATATCAGACATTCTTTTGAAAAATTCCATACTGGTCTTCCTGAGCCCTTCAGCCAGGATAATTTCGCCATCGGGTTTCAGATAACGCCTGAAAAGCCTGAGAAGAGGCTCGAAGTATTCTTCCTTGTAAATCACCTCTGAACCCAGGATCATGTCGAACCGGCCCTCAAGAACGGGCTTTGTCCAGGCCATCTCAACAATTCCAGGAACAAATGATTCAGAAGTGTGGTTGACACGCGCGTTGGCCCGTGCGAAATTGAGGGCATCCCGGTTATACTCGGTCATGCTGACCCGATGCCCACAGCTGGCGGCGACGATCCCCACCAGACCGATGCCGCAACCGATTTCCAGCAGGTGCTTTTGGGGGTCAACCGGCATGTTTTCCACGTGATGGGCCAGGACAATGGACGCTTCCCATATTTTGCTCCACAGGGGAAAC